>JGI25328J35697_1000123_pt1 | contig 67878 bp, 52 predicted proteins | sample HigsolmetaAR203D_FD_35697 | JGI IMG/M metagenome (IMG submission 35697)
CCCCTTGCGTCCATGATCCTGGATATCCGCACCCTCGTCGCCGTGAACGTCATGCTGGCGCTTGCCGTGGCCGGCATGGTCGTCATCTTCTGGCGAATGCAGCGGACGATGCCGGGACTGGGTCACTGGGCGGTGGCGTCGGCGCTGCTCGGCATCGGCCTCTTGGGAGCGCTGTGCCGCGACCGCATTCCGGACCTGTTTTCGATCGTCGTGGCGAACGATCTTCTGGTCGCCAGCATCGCCGGTTTCTGGAACGGGATCCGGGCCTTCGACGGCCGCCCGACGCGCTGGCGGGCGACCGCCGTCGTCATTGCCGGGACCNCTCTGGTCATCTCTTACAACACTTACGTCATCGACGATCTCACCGCGCGCATTGCGATCGGGTCCACGATATTCTCAGCCATATCTTTTCTGTGCATGGCTGAACTTATCAGAGGACCGGCCCGGACGGTCGGTGGGACGGCCGTGACGGCTGCCGCGCTCTTCGGATTCGTCGGGCTGACACTGCTCTGGCGCGCCGGGGCCGCNACCCTGGGGCCCGCTGAACAGGACCTGTTCGCGCCGACCCTAGCCCAGCAGATTCATTTCCTAGTTTCGGTCATCAGCACGCCGCTTGCCATCGTCGGCCTGCTGATCATGAGCGCCCAGCGCCTCCAGCGGCAGATCGAGGCCAATCTGGCGGCCCTGGAAATCGCCCGCTCGCGGGCCGAGCAGGCCAGCGTCGCCAAGTCGAGATTCCTGGCGACGATGAGCCACGAGCTCCGCACCCCGCTCAACGCCATCATCGGCCTTTCCGACCTGCACCGGCAGGAAATGCTCGGCCCGTCTGGTCACCCCAAGTACCGGGAATATGCCGAGGACATACACAGCGCCGGAACGCATCTCCTGGACCTGATCACGACNATACTGGACGTGACCAAGGCAGAAGCCGGCAAGCTGGAGATCAACCCGACCCTCGNCGATCCGCGGCCGATCGTCCGCGNCGCCGTACAGCTCATACAGAAGGCCGCCGAGGACAAGGATATCCGCCTCTCGGTCGAGCTGCCCGACGGCATCTCCCGCTCCTTCGCCGATCCCCGCGCGCTCAAGCAGATCCTCCTCAACCTGCTTTCCAACGCCGTGAAGTTCACCCCCAGGGGCGGGAAGGTGTCGATCCGGCTGCAGATCGACAAGGACGGCGTGTCGGAAATCGTGNTCAGCGACACCGGCATCGGGATCGCCAGCGAGGACATCCCCCGCNTCATGCAGCCCTTCGAGCAGGCGGCCCGCGGATATTCCCGCCAGAACGGCGGCACCGGTCTCGGCCTGCCCTTGGTCGACTCCCTCGTGCGCCTTCACGAGGGAACGCTGACGATCGACAGCACCGTCGGCAGGGGCACGACAGTCACGATCCGCCTTCCGCCGCATCGGCGGCCGACGATAGTGGCCGGGTGGGGGCCCTGAATCCGCCCCTGATGTTCATGCGGATTGTCTTGTCTTAGGAACCGCAGAACGGGTCTGCCGCCGCGCTGCGGGCCCCCTTATGTCCTAGTCGCGAGACCGGGCGGAAAGGCGTTCGTCGAGGGATTTCAGCTCCGCCCTGATGGCCTCAAGCTGGTCGGCGATGGCCCGCAGTTCCCCCGCCTCCACGGCTGCAGCCTCCGCGGCGGCTTCCTCGACCCCGCTCCGGTGCAGTTGCTGCATCGAGTCCACGATGATCGCGACGAACAGGTTCAGCACGGCGAAGGTNGCGACCAGGATATAGGCGAGGAAGAAGAGGATCGACCAGGGTTGGACGTCCATGACCGGCTTGACGATCTCGGCCGACCAGCCGTCCAGGGTCATCAGCTGGAAAAGCGTGAAAAGCGACATCCCCAGCGAACCGAACCGATCCGGGAACTCGCCGCCGAACAGATGCGTCGCCATCACGGCGCTGACATAGAGCATGAGGGCAAGCACGGCCGCGATCGCCCCGATGCCCGGCAGCGACGCGACGAGCGCGGCGATCACGGCCCGCATCTGCGGAACCGCGTTGATGAGGCGGAAGGCGCGCAGAACTCTCAGCGCGCGGGCGACGGTGAGCGGTCCCGCATTGGGCACGAGCGAGACCGCCACCACCGCGAAATCGAATAGGTTCCAGCCGCTCCGGAAGAAGGCGGTGCGGTACGCGACCAGGCGCAGCACAATCTCGGCGATGAAGAATGCCAGGAAGATGCGGTCGAGCGCCTCGAGCATCGGCCCTGCGACGGTCCGGACGGAGACCATCGTATCCAGCCCCAGGGCGACCGCATTGATCAGGATCGCGCCGATGACGACCCGCTGGAACACTGGATTTTCGACGACGGCGCGGGCGCCCGCGGAAACGGACCGGGGGCGGGAGGAAGAAAGATCGGCCACTTGGCGCTCCGACGGGGACTCGAACCGGAATGGGAAGCGAAGCTCCCGAAACGAAGTAAAGAAAAAGTGAAGTCCGGCCGGTCAGGCGAAGCCGGAATGCGGGCTTGTCGCCGCTTCGGAAATCATCAGCCCGGAACTCCGCTTCCGATGCCGCGGGCAAGGACAACCGGCACCCTTCGCCCCGGCCGGGCCATTTTTAGCTTAAACTCTTGATTAATGCTTCAACTTATAAGATGAGTCGCGATCGGTTGGTCGAAGCACGTCCGCGCAGCTTTCGGCGACGTCCACCGATCGCAGTCCCGAATCCGCCATGAGCAAGATCACCGCAAACGGAGCACATGGTGCTGACGTCTCTTCGAATGAGGATGTTTGCGATCCTGCTCGCACCCATCGGGCTTAGCGTCATACTCTTCTGCGCGATCGCTTTCAATATTCTGCAGGCGAACTACACCACCCTGGTCGCCGACCGGCTGTCGGCGGTAGCCCATGACATCCGGGACGTGCTCGAAGGCAGCCTCAATCTCGGCCTGCCGCTGACGGCCGTACAGGAGACGCAGGCGCTGATCGAACGCGAGCGCGCCCGGAATCTCGGGATCTCGTCGATCGTCGTCTTCGGCGAGGGCGGGCGCGGGCTGTTCAGCACCGATCCCCAGATCGTCGGCGACCAGATACCCGGCGACTGGCTGCCCGAACGGGGGCTGGAAACCCAGCCCTGGATCCGCTTCCGGAACGACGAGGTCGTGATCGGCGCGCCGATCGTCAACAGCTTCCAGCAGCCCGTCGGCGGCGTCCTGATCCGGGTGGCCCGCGCCTATTTCAGCTTCCGCAAGGTCGAAGCCTTCAAGCCGGTCGCCGCCGTGGCCGGCATCTTCACTCTGCTTGCGGCAGGTGCCGCCTTCGTGACGGCGGGCCTCCTCACCCGCGACCTTCGCGAGCATCTGGACGCCACGGCCCGCGGCGTCGAACGGCTGCGCGCAGCCGAAACCCAGGAAGAGATCGAGCGGTCCGTCGAGACGTCTCCCGCGCTGAAGCCATTCGGCGAAGCCGTCGGGCGCACGGTAGGCCTCCTGCGGGAGGCCAGCCGTACCGTGACCCATCTCGACGAAACCGCCTGACCTCGCGATGCTGAGCTTTCTGCCCCGAGGCCTGACCAGACGGCTCGCCATTGCGGCGATCGGGCTCATAGTCATTCCCTGGCTTGCCGTCTTCGTCGCGACCCTGGGCGCCACCCGAACCAGCCTCGGCCCGGAAGTCACGCGCAAGACCGAAACGGAGGGGCGCTATCTGGCCTTCCAGGTCGAGCGCGCGCTGGCGTTCGGCATTCCTCTCGCCGAGTTGTACGGGATGGACGAGCTTCTCGACGCCACCCTCGCCGAGAACGCTCACATCCTCTACGTCCACGTCCTGGATCCGGACGGCCGGATCGTCCATTCCCGGGTAGCAGCACGGAACGGCGCCGCGAACGGGGCGGATCACTACACCCCCACCGTCGTGCTGGAGCTGGAGAATCAGGGCGCGCCCGCGGGCCGGATCGTCCTCGGCCAGGACATGGCCGCCCATATGGAACTATATGCGGGCGTCCATTGGGACCTCGCCCTCGCGCTCGTCATTTCGCTGGTCCTGGGCGTCGAGGTCCTGCGCTTTCTCGCCGGTGCCTTCGTCGTGGCGCCGCTTCGGCTGGCCGAGACGCTGACCGGCCGGATCGCCGACGGCGACTTCACGGCCGTCGCGGCCGACCAGAGCGGCGGCGAGATCGGCCGGCTTCTGTCATCGCTGAACCGCCTGATCCGGCGCATCAATCGTCGCTACGAGGAACTGCTGGCCTATGCGGAGGATGTCCGCCATGCCGTCTTCGAACGGCAGGCGGCAGAGGAGATCCAGCAGCTTGCGGCGCAGGTGAGCGGCCAGCGCCGCTTCCAGCCCGGGACCGGAGTGGAGATCACCGCACAGAAGGAAATCCCGCTCGCGCGGCTCACCATTTTCCTGACCTGGACCGCGGTCGCGGTGCAGTTCCCGGCGCTCCTGCGGACGTTCGCCGCGGCCGACGGCGGCGCGATGCTGATTTCCCTCCTGGCCGGGGCACTCGCCGTTCTGATCTATGCGGGGCGGTGCCTCGATCCCGTCATCGGGCGCCTGGGCAGCCGGGGCAGCGCCCTTCTCGGCGCCGGACTTGCCGCGGTCCCCTTGCTTCTGCCGACGGACGGACAGCCGGCCGCCGCCGTCGTCGTCCTCCGTCTCCTGAGCGCGCTCGGCGCCGCGATCCTGGCACACGCGACGGGGGAAGCCTTCGGACTGGCGTTGATCCGCACCCGGCCGGAAGCACCCCGGACCATCCGCTCGCCCCTGGCCGAAGCGGTCATCTGCGGAGCGGGCCTCGCCGCCCTCCTGGCCGGTCCCGACCAGGCCCGTGCCGCCGACCTCGCGGCGGTGGGCCTGATCGGCGCGGCGGGCATCCTCGCGCTGGTCGTACTGCGGCCGTTTTCCCCCGACCGACCGGCTGCAACCTGGCCGGATTCCACGGAATTGCTGGCCATCCTCCGGGACATCCCGACCGCAACCGCCCTGGCCCTGGTCGTCCTGCCGACCAGGGCCGTCCTGGCCGGATTCGGCGGCGTCATCGTCCCGCTTATGGTTCTTGAAGCCGGATGGCCGCTCGGGACGGTGCCCTATGCCCTGATGATGCTGGCGGTTGGCTTCCTCGTCGGACGTGCCGTCGGGGCCCGGCTCGCCCGGTCGGTCCTCGGCGGTCCGTTCGCCCTTTCCGCGGTCATCGCCCTCACCGGTATCGTCTCGCTTCTGTTCGAAACGGACGCTCCCGCGTCCATCGTCACCGGCCTGGCGTCGCTCGGCCTCATGCTGGGAGCGGCCGAGGCTCTCGTCGAAGACGCCCTGCAGCGACTGTCGGCAGGCGACCGACGCCGCCACGGCGAGCGGCGGATCGGGTTGTGCCTCAGATTCGGCGGCGGGCTCGCATGTTTCGCCGGCATCGCGCTCGCCCTCCTCGCGACAGCAATTTGGCCGGGCAGCGGCCAGATCCTTCTCGGCATCCTGTCGATCGTCGCGGCGACGCTGCTCGCCGCCCTTGCCACCGTTCACCGCTTCCGGCAGCCCACCGATGCACGCCTCCGCTGACATGCCGGTCGGCCCGGCAGGCCGGACCACGAATCTCCGAACGCGCATCACGCTGTTCGTCACCGCAGCCATCCTCCTGCTGATCCTGGGTTTCGCCTATGCGAGCTACGAGCGAGCGAAGCTGGATACCGCCCGCGTCGCCCAGGCGACTCTGTCGAGCCAGGACCAGATCTGGCAGAAGGTCGTCGAAAAGCAGGGCGAGGCCCTGGCCGGCTCGGGCCATGCCCTCGCCCGGACGACGGGGCTTGCCGAAGCGGCTGCCCGGCGCGACCCGGCGGCCGTATCCCGCCTAGTGGCCATGGGCCTCGGCAGCCTCCCGCCCACGCCGCCCGTCGCCCATGTCGAGGTGACGGACGCCTCCGGAACCATCGTGCATTCGACGGTCTCGGGCCTCTCCGGACGGCCGGTCGTCAATGTCGGCGTCCTTGCCCGCGTGCTGGAGCGCGGCAGCGACGAAATCGGGATTGGCAGCCTGGGAGACGGGAATCCGGTCCTGAGGGCCGCGATCCCGATCCTGGACAGGGGCACGATCGTCGGCACCGTTACGCTCCTCTCGCCGATGCAGCCAGTGCTGGAGGAAGTAAAGGAAAGTACCGGCGCCGAGATCTTCCTTCTCGACGGCGGCCGCAAGCTGATCCACGGCACCGACCGCGCGCTCTGGCGGAGCATCCTTGCCGAGCGCACCGCCCCTCTCCCGACGGGCCTCGAAACCGTCCGCCTCGGGGAGCGGGTTCTCTCCGCCGGCACCATCCCGCTCCTGGACGACGCGGGCGGACTTCTCGGCTACCAGGTCGCGGTGCGGGACATCACCGACGCCTATACGCGGGAGAAGTTGACGAACGGCCTCGCGATCACCGGGATCGTGCTGTTCGTGGCCGTCGTGCTGATCATTCTGCACGTCTATCTGCACCGGGCGTTCCGCCTGCTCGAGAACGCCCTTGCGGCGCTGAACGGGCTTTCCGAAGGCGATACGGATGTCGATGTCCTGGGCGCCGGCCGGGGCGACGAGATCGGCCGGATCGCCCGGGCCGTCCGCGTCTTCCGGGACAAGCACATGGATCTTGACCGGCAGCGGCGCCGGCGCGAGCGGATGCAGAAGCGGCAGCAGCGCTTCATCCGCCAGCAGATGGAGCGGCTCGCCGAAACGCTCGACGACGCGGCGCGGGAAGAACTGCTGCACGATCTGGAGCGGATCGAGGCGCAAAGCCGCTCGGGCGCGAAGACGGTAGGTTCCGGCGACGACCTCGGATCGCTGGCGGTAGCGTTCCAGGTGATGGCCCAGCGGGTGTTGACCCAACATCAGAAGCTGGACCGGCTCGTCGCCGAGTTGCAGGAAGCGCTCCGGACGAAGACGGAACTCATCAACCTTCAGCAGCAGCTTGCGATCGCCAACGACATTCAGGCATCGATCCTGCCGCGCTCCCTGCCCCCGCGATCGGATGCCGAAGCCCGGGGCGCGCTCCTGGCCGCACGGGAGTTCGGGGGCGATTTCTACGACTTCTTCCCGCTCGGCAACCATCGGATCGCGGTGATCGCCGGCAATATCGCCGGAAGCGGGCTGGCCAGCGTCTTCCTGACGCTGACCGCGCGCACCCTCTTGAAATCGACGCTGTCCTTCGGCGCGGAACCCGACGATACGATGACGNGGGTGAACGACCTCCTCTGCCTCGACAACCGGGAGGGCGTGGCGATCAGGCTTCTCGCGGGCGTGCTCGACACCGCGGACGCCTCCTTCACCTACAGCACCGCCTCATTCCCCGAGCCGCTGATGCTGAGGCGTCTCGGCGACGTAATGGAGGTCCCTGCGCTCGGCAATCCGGCCGCGGGCCGGCAGCGCGCGACGGTCTTCCAACAGCGCCGCATCGACATCCCGAAGCGCGCCACCCTGTTCTTCCACAGCCCGGGCCTCGTCGCGACTCGGGATGCCGCGGACGAGCCTTTCGGGGACGCCCGGCTCAGGGAGGTTCTCGAGACGTCCGACGCGCTTTCGGTAGACACCGTCGTCAACACGGTGATGTCGGCGCTGACCAGCCACACCGGCGGCGTGGCGCAGCAGCGGGACGCCTGCTGCGTCGCCCTGCGCTTTCTTGGGCCGCCCGAGGCCGCATCGTCCGAAACGGGCGCACTCTGAAGCCGAACCAGGCAGGACTGNAAATAAGAAGGTTAGCTATGAGACGATTGCTCGCGCTACTGTCCCTCTCCCTTGCGGGGATATTGACACTCGTCCTTCCGACGCCGTCGAAGGCCGATCCGATCGAGGTCACAGTCGGGACCTACATCAACCAGATCACCAACCTCAATCTGCGCGAGAACTCGGTCACGGTCGACTTCTACATCTGGTTCCGCTGGAAGGGCTCAGGCATCGAACCGACCGAGACCTTCGAGGTCGTGAACGGCCGCATCGAGGAACGGGAGGTCATCGACCGCAAATCCGTCGACGGCGTCGAATATGCCGCGGCCCGCGTCCTGGCCAACCTGATCAATCACTGGGACGTCCGGCGCTTTCCGCTCGACCGTCAGGTGATCACCCTGGCGATCGAGGATGCCCAGTGGGACGCCCGCGACGTCGTCTATGTCCCCGACGTGGAGAACACGGCCTACAGCCCGAACATCATGATTCCGGGNTATGAACTGGGCGCCACTGCCGCATCGACGACGNTCAACCGCTACCAGACCAACTACGGCGACCCGACCCTGCCCTCCGGCAACCAGTCGGAATATGCCCGCTATCTCCAGACCCTGGAGATCGACCGGCCGGACGCCTCTTATGCGATGAAGCTGTTCTCCACCATCTTCATCTCGGCGATGGTGGCCTTCCTCGCCTTCCTCGTGAAACCGATCGATCTCGATCCCCGCTTCGGTCTGGGCGTCGGCGCCCTGTTCGCGGTGGTGGCCAGCACCTTCATCATCGCTTCGCAGCTTCCCGAAAGCGATCAGGTGACCTTGGCGGACAAGGTCAATATCTGGGCGATGGTGGCGATCTTCCTCAGCATCATCCAGAGCGCGGTTTCGCTGAAGATCTATGAGTCCAACGCGCAGTCCTCGCTGCGCCTGGACACCATCTGTCTGGTGGCCTTCCCGGTCGTCTATCTGGCGGTCAACGCCTATTTGATGTTCGGTTGACCCCTTCCGCCCGGCGGCCTCAGGCCGCCGGGCGCCGGTCGCTGCCCGATTCCCTTTCTACGACCGGCTGCAGTTCGCCTTCCGCCGCGCGAATCGCCCGATAATCCGCTTCCAGGACTTCCGGGTCCGGATGCGCCATGTAGATCTTGGCAAGGACGCTCGTCAGATCCTGCGTCGGCCGCAGAACGTCGCCGACCCTGGGCAGGAACTGGTATCCCCGAACGCTCTCCAGCCGGTCGAGAAGCCCGCAGTCCGCCATGGCCGATACGCGCCCGGATACAGTCGTCGCCAGATAGAGGCACATCGCATGCTGGAGGAAGGGATAGTCCTTCCCGCAGCGCTGCTCGATCTCCTTCCCGCCGTCGAAGGCGTCGACCAGCAGATCGACCTGGTCGTGTCCCGTTCCGGCGGCCATCGCCGTCGTCGAGCCGAGAGGCCCCATTGCGCGCGCAGCCACNTCGACCAGCGCCGGTCCGCGGCTCGTCATGCGGATTTCGGCATGGGACGCCCCGTTCCGGATGCCGAGCGCGTCGAGCGCCTTGAGGATGTACGAAACGAGGTCGCGCTGCAGTTCCCCGTCGGCCGGAAGCAGCCGGTAATAGTCATAGACGAANGGCGAGCCGTTCAGGGTCCGCTTCTTCGAGTGGAGCACGTCGCACACGTAATGTCGGCCGTCGCGGCTGACCGTGTTGACGACATATTCCTCTCCGTCGAGATAGGTCTGCAGCAGGGCCATCTCGTTCCGCCGTCCGCAGAAGTTCACGCTCGAGAGGATCTGCCCGACGGCCCGGGTCAACGCCTCGGCATCACTGCAGACGGACACATTGTCGGTCGAGGCGCTGTCCAGGGGCTTGGCGACGACCGGCCAGCCGGTCTCCTCGGCCCAGGCGACAGCCTGCGCCGCGCTTGCGACCGTCGTCTGCCGCGCCGTGTACAGCCCGGCGGCGGCGATCCTCTCGATCATCAGGTACTTGTTCCGGCGGGCAGCGCTCAATTCGAAGACATTGCCCCGGGTGCCGAGCGCGTGGCTGAGAAGATCAGCAAGCTCGACAGCCGATTCGTTTCCCGGCAGGACGAAGGCCGGCGCCAGCCGCCGCAGCCGGTCGGTCAGCGACTGGAGATCGCCGTCGAACAGCAGATGTTCGTCGAAGTCCGCCGCCCGATAGGTCCGCAGTAGCGACTTGGCGAGGTCGCTGCTGCTTTGGACGCAGACAGTCCGATATCCTCGACGCCGCAACGCCGGCGCGATCAGCACGCCCGTCGAGTACGGATCGACAATGGCGGCTACTGGTGACATGGCTGGGTCTCCGGGACTTGGGGCTGCATCTTCCGGCGGAAATCGGAGAATTCACGCGGCCGACGAGCCGCGGACCGCGGCGTTGCGCATGGGCAGGGAATAGACGACAGAGATCTCGCCGTCCGGCGAGCGGGTCGTCCCATGCCCCAGGTACCCGGCGGCAAGAGCCTCGCGCTGTGGCTCGACCGCGGCGACGGGAAGAATGACCGTCTCCTCCCCGAACCGGGGCGGCTCATCGGCCAGGGATCGGTGCAGAAGATACCGAAGACGGCTTCCGTGCATGACAAGGATCTGCCGGATCAGGAACCCGCAGGCGAGCATGTTGCCGAGGCTGACCGGGTTGCTGAACGCGATCCTGGTCAGCAGGTGCGTGCGCCCCATGCCGGCGGCCAGCAACGTCCGGTAGGCGACGAGGTCCTTCTGCAGGCCGTTGCCCCGGAAGGCGGGATCGACCATGGAACTGGCCATGTGGGCGACCTTCGCGGCCGGCACCGATCCGGCCGGAAGGTCGTCCGCGAAATTGGGCATCCCCTGCTGCGGGACGCCGAGCACGGCACAGCCGATCAGCCTGCCTTCCGCCACGACGCCCAGGGTCACGCCGCGTTCGCCGAGGTGCCAGTCCACGAATTCCGGAGCCTCCGGCACATAGGCATCGATGTCGGGGAGACCGGCAAAGATGCGTTCGCGGAACGCCACCAGCTCGTCCCGGTCGTCGCCGTCCAGGAAGCGGACGGCGTAAGGGATCTCCGCGGGCCGGTCGCCACGGCGGGCCAGAACGCCCGTATGGATCGGTTGCCGCGACGAGATGCTGAACGTCATGCCGCCACGCCTCAATCGCGGATGACTTCGGCGATGTTCAACAGCCGCATCGGCGGGTAGAGATTGAGCCGACGAGCGACCTCGATGCGGACGATCAGCGAAAAGCGGTCGAGCGTCTGGACCGGCACCGTCGACGGCGACCGTCCGTTGAGAAGGATTTCACTGGCCTTGAAGGCGGCGAAGCGGCCGACATTGGTCGCGCGGCTGACCAGCCCCATGAGCAGCGGCGCGCTGCGGATCGGCAGTTCCGTCGCGCAGAAGGTCGGAAGCTGGTGCTCGAGCGCGGCGTCGGCGACCAGCTTGTTGTTGCGCGAGGCGACCAGGGTGTCGGGCCCGATATAGATCAGTTCCGCCCCGTCCCGCTTCGCCGTGGCGATCAGGTCGGGGATTGCCTCGGGCGAAGGCGTCCCGTCCGCCCCGGGCGGCAGCGGCATCTCCATCAGCGTAAGCCCCAGGGCGGAGCAAGCCGCCCTGAGATTGCCGACGGTGACGACCATGTTGTTCTCGCCCGGATTGTAGACGACGGCGATCCGCTGGATCGGCCGGTAGGCCAGGATCGTATTGAGCTGGACGCCCGCCGGGGCGATGTGGCTGGTGCCCGTCACGTTCCGGCCGGGCCGGTCGAGCGAGGGCACGACGCGCGAGCCCATCGGGTCCGTCACCGATGAGAAGACGACGGGAATGTCGGTGATGAAGCGTGACGGATCCGGATCGTCATACTGCCCGACCGCGGCCAGCGTCGCCGGCGTGAAGACGGTCATGACCAAGTCCGGACGATCGGCATTGATCGCCGGAATCCGCTCCGTGACCATCTCGGGCTGCGGCACCTCGACGATGTCGAACTCCGCCGGAATCTGCCGGGTCTGGAAGAATTCCTGGAATCCGATGACGTCGCCGATATCCGCCCGCGGCGTCAGGATCACGATCCGGAACGGCCGGTCCGGCACGGTGTCGGCGAATGCTTTCCCGGCGGCCCCCAGGAGCGGCCCGGCCGAGGCCGCGGCCAACCCTGCATGCAACACCTGGCGTCGGGTGAACCTGAACATTACCGACCGACCTCCTGCACCTCGATCGTTCCCCGCGGCCGGAACACGACCATCGTGACGAACAGCAAGATCACGCATCCCGCCAGAACGGCGGCGATGCCCTGAATTGCGCCGGCATAGCCGTACATCGCCAGGAACCAACCGGCGACAAAGGGCGCGAGGACCGAACCGCAGCGCTCGATCAGGCGGAAGATGCCGATGACCGTGGTTTCGCCCAGGCGCTTGCGCTCCTCGGAGCAGACTTCCGAGAGGAGGGCAATCTGGGGCGACCCGACCAGCGCATGCGCGACCCCCAGTACGACCGTACCCAGGATCACCGGCCACAGGGCGAAGTTCATGGAAAGCAGCACGGCCGATCCGACCGCAAGCACGCCTCCCGCACCGAGGAAGATCTGGCGCTTGCCGATCCGATCCGACAGCCGCGCNGCGACCGGAGAGACGACGATCATGAGCAGCCAGTAGAGCAGCATGATCCGTCCCACCATCGCCTGNCCGATGCCGATCTGGTTCAGATAAAGCGGCAGCAGGAAGAACATGAGCGCCGTCAGCCCGAACTTGGTCGGCAGCGCGCTGAAGACCGCAACGCCGATGAAACGGGGATTGCGCATGAAGACGCCGATGTCGCCGAGCCGCAGTCCGCGCGAGGTTCCGGCCGCCGGCCGCTCGCGCCGCTCGGTGACCAGGCGATAGATCAGGGCGCCGGCGATGAGGGCGAGGACGGCGGAAATCAGGAAGGTGATGCGGAATCCGACACGGTCGGCCAGGATGCCGCCGATGGCCGGCCCGCAGACCCCGGCGGCCAGGATGCCGCCGGCATAGATCGCCATGGAATGGGCCCGTTCGCGCGGGTCCGTATTGTCTATGACGAGCCCCTGCGCCGCGATGAACACGGCGGCGTAGCCGACCGCCGTCACGCTGCGGGCGACCATGAGCTGAACCAGGTCCTGGGCCAGACCGCTGCCGGCGAGACCCGCCGCCGACAGCAGCGCACCGATCGTGAAGGTGATCTGTCGCCCCCGACGCTCGGAGACGCTTCCGGCGATCGGCTGGGCGATCGCCCAGAGCAGCATGAAGAGACCGATCGGGGCCCCGATGACGACTTCGGCCGGCAGCCAGGGCACCGGCTCGAACAGGTCCTTGATGTAGACGGAAAGGAAGGTTCGCGTCAGTTCTTCGGCCAGGGAGAAGACGAAGACCGCGAAGCGCAGCACGGCCACGGCGCGGGCCGAAGACGGCGCCACAGAATGGCTCGTCTGGCCGAAGCTGCCCTTGACCTGCTTCAGCACCTCGGCGCCCTGGCCTACGACGCTGGAAGCGACCCGGTCGAATTCCCGCCGGACGCTGTCGAGCAGCCGGTTCACCGCCGCGGACACTCGGGCGACCTCGTCGCTGCCGCGAGCCGACGCGACGATCGTAAAGTCGCCCGAGGCAGCCCGCCCGATGCTGGAGGCAAGATCCCGGATCCGTGCCGAGAAGGCCGTCGCGATCACCAGGATCAGGATCTCGAAATTGAANAGTGCGGCGACGATCAGGATCGAGAGCAGGTCGAAACGGACCTCGTTCATCGCGTTCTGGACGTGATCCGCGCGCATGCCCACCTGAAGCAGCGCGACCGGCTGCCCGTCCTTGAGAATGGGCAGCATCGTGTTCGTGTAGGTGCCGTCCAGCACGCCAGCCCCGTCCGGCGCCCGGACCAGCCCGACGAAGGGATCGGCGTTCCGGACCTCCCCCGGTCCGGAGAAGTGCAGGATGCCGCCGCTTTGGTCCGTCAGCGCGAGATAGGAGATGTCCGGATTGGCCGAAAGCACGTCATCCATCAGGTCGCTGACGCCGACCAATTCGGGAACCGGAATGTCCAATTCGACCGCCCTGTCGATCTGGGCGATGACGTAGGAGCCGACGGTCTCCGCGTGCTTCTCCAGCTCGGGCTCGATGAGCGGCCGGAAGATCGTCTGGAAATACCCGGTAAGGGCAAGAAGGCTGACCAGCAACAGGACCGTCGTCAGTCCCGTCAGAAGCCAGTTCAGCCTGTTTCCGAAACCAGCCTTCATGGTACGGCCTCCGTCGACTCGCGGCGGTCGACCTGGCTGAGCTGCCCGCGGACCTCGGCCACCTTCTTGAGGAAATCGCCGATGCCGAGGCCCAGCTCGTCCTTGTCCCCCGCCTCGGCGGCGCGCCCGGGATCCTTCTCGGCCTCGGCCAGAAGCTCGGCTGCGTGGTTGAGCCGCCGCTGCGTCGGCCGCATGAGCAGCCCGACGGCGANGGCCGTGAGCGCCANGCATACCACCAGNACGACGATGCCCGCCGTCGCCAGGTCGGGCAGCGTCGCAAGGACGCCCTGCCGCACGGCGCCGAGGGAATAGGAGAGAGCGATGCCGCCGGCCGGCTGACCGAAGACATCCTGGATCGCCGTCCCGATGACCTGGGTCCCCTCTTCCTCGATATCCCAGGACCGGCCGCNCTGGTGGGCATTCTGGTTGAGCCGGACCCAGCCGGCCGGAACCGTGCCCTGCGGCGCTCCCTCGCCCGCGGCGAACACGACCTCGCCCCGGTCATCGAAGAGCACGATGCCGCCGATGCGCTCGTCCCTGATACGCTCGCGTTCAATGAGGGCGTCCAGATTGCGAAGGGAACTCAGCGTGAAGCCGAGGTTCAGGCCGCCCTCGATCTCCTTCGCAAGGCCACTGGTCACGACCTGGAATCGGGTCGCGACCGCATCCTGAACAACCCGTTCCATCTTGAAATAGTTGAGGGCGATCGCTGATAGGATCGCGATGCAGAACGCCGCCTGGACCGGAATGATGATCTTGGCGGAAAGGCTCAGCTTCATGAGAGGGTGGCCCGGGCTGCCGAATGAGTGTTGACGCAGCGGAGCCGGCCCTGAGAGCCGACTTCGCGGATGTTATAGTACAAGTTTCGCAGGAATTCGTTAAATTTTAATCAACCGTAATTCGCCGGAATCCGCATCGACCGGCGGCCTGTCTTCGGTCCCATCGCCCGAAAGGGACCTTCCCGGGCCCCTGCCGTCCCGACGCCCTTGGCCGTCATTTCCGTCTGCCGCCCGACGGCGGGCCATGGTCGTGGGCGACCGGCTTGCCCGACTGGTCAAAGATTTCCATTTCGCCAATCAGCTTGCCGTTCCGGAAGAAGCCGCGCTGNATCAGCTCGCCGTTCTCGTGATAGCGGGTCAGCTCCCCCTCGATCTTGTCGCCGGCATAGAAGGCCCGTTCGCTGACCCGACCGCTGGGGTAATAGCTGATGCAGTCCCCGGTAAGCCGGCCCTGGACATAGGTCATCTCCCGCATGAGCCGCCCCTGGTCATCGAACATCTTGGCGACGCCATGGGGCTTTCCGTCCACGTAGGGGACGATGCTCACGACGGTTTCGGCGGCGTTGTAGAAGGTTGCCGGACCGTGCTGCACGCCGTCGGCGAAGGTGATCCGGGCGGCGATCGATCCGGCGTTGTACGAGACCATCTCCCCGTGCCGGAGGCCGTTGCGGAACTGGATGGTATGCGCAAGCTTGCCGTCCTCGTATATCCGCGTCTCCCCGTGCAGCACGCCGTCGGCATATTGCGAACGCTGGACGATCGAACCGTCCGCGGCGTGGACGACCATTTCGCCGTCAAGCTTTCCGTTCTTGTAATGGGCGGTCAGAACGGTGCGCCCCGCCTCGTCCGTCTCCACGACAGGGCCGTTGAGAAGCGGTTCACCCTCGGCCGGTCCGGCCCCCGGCCCCTGTCCGTTTTCAGGCGTCTCGGTCATGGCATCAATTGATCTTCACAAGGCCGCCCTTCACGGTGAGCACCCCGCCCCCGTCGATCTCCCCGCTCGCGCTGGCCTTGACGGAGGCCATCGTTCCCTCCGCCTTCAGCGGGCCGGAGCTCTTGATGTCCACCGAGGCCCCGCCCTCCATCTTCAGGCTGGAGGCGGCCTTGAGGTTCATCGCCAACGCAGATTTGAGGTCCACGGCGCCGCTCGTCGACTCCGCCTTGATGCTGGCAGCCTTGATCGTGAGATCCCCCGTCACCTCGATCGTCAGATTGCCGCCGACGGTGAGCGTGTAGTCGCTCGTGACCGAATGCTCGAAGGCGTCCGAATTCGTGTGCGTCTCCTTGCCCTTCACCTCGACGGTGCGGGTTCCGGCCTGCACCTCCAGCTTGTCGTTCCCCTCCGTCACCGTGCGGGTACGGTTGTTCTTCACGGTGATCGTATTGTCGTGGTTGACGGTCAGCTTGGCGTCGTTCTCGATCGTCACCGTCTCGTCGTGCTTGATGGTGCGGGTGACGTCGTTCTCGACCAGCAGGTTGTAGTCCTTTTGGGCGTGGATATAGATCTCTTCCTGGTCGGTCTTGTCCTCGAACCGGATCTCGTTGAACTTGCCCTGGCCGCCCGTGGTGCTCTGGGACTTGATCGTGCTCTTCGTCTGCTCGGCCGGCAGGGCATAGGGCGGCGTGTTCTCGCCGTTGTAGACGGCCCCGGTGATGAGCGGACGGTCCGGATCCCCCTCCAGGAAGCTGACGACGACCTCCTGGCCGATCCGGGGNAGGAACACCATGCCCCAGCTCTTGCCTGCCCAGCCCTGGGCCACGCGAATCCAGCACGAGCTGTTCTCGTCCTTCTGTCCCTGGCGGTCCCAGTGGAACTGGACCTTCACCCGCCCATGGCTGTCGACCCACTGCTCCTCGCCGCTCTTGCCGACCACGATTGCCGTCTGGGTCGAGGGAATGACGGGCTTCGGCGTGATCTCCAGCGGCCGGAACGGGACCGTCGCCGGGAAGGCGACGAAATCCACGCGGTAATCCGCGCGCGAGGCGCGGATGCGCAGCGAGCGCACCACCCAATCGGTGTTCAGGGACGCGATCTCGTGCTCGCTCAACGTGAACTTGTACCCGGCGGTCAGCGTGCGCATCTGGCCGCCGCCCCGGAGCAGCTTGCGCCCCACCTCGATCGCCTCGAGCCGGCGCTTGGCGATCTTCTCCCCTTCCTCGGTGCTGACATGGCGGACCGGAAAGTCATGGAGCGCCAGCGTCTGGTTGTCCTGTCCCTGGACCTTGCTGAACAGGGACGTCGTCGGGGTTTCGAAATTGAAGCTGTTCACCCCGTAGGCGCCGCTCACCAGATGCTGGTCGCAGGCGACCTCCGAGATGATGTCCTCCTCCAGGGCCGATCTCACATTGCTCCGGTAGCGGAGAGTCGATCCGTTGGGGCAGGGCTGGTGCGCGTCGGCGTCGTCGCCCAGGATCAGGGTGTGCTTCTCCGCCTCGTGCTCGAAGTAGAAGAAGATCCCCTCCTCCTCCATCAGCCGGCAGACGAAGTTCAGATTGCTTTCCCGGTACTGGACGCAGTATTCGCGCGGCTGGTAGCTGCCGCTGAGCGATTGCCGATAGTCCGAGAACCCGGCGTCGCCGAAGACCGTGCTTATGATCTCCGGCACCGTCTTGTTCTGGAAAATCCGGGAATCCGACTGCAGCCCCAAAAGCCAGGTCCAAGGCCGCAGCTCCGCCTGGAAAAAGGCATGCCGGGACACCGGATCGACGCGCACGATCGAGAAGCGCGTGAAGACGCCGTGGATATGGCGCTGCACGGCATCCGTGCCCTGGACGAAGATCGTCGCCTTCGTTCCGACAAGCGTATCCCAGTTGTTCGGCACCTCCTCCGAGTGCAGTTCGATATCGTAGCGGAACAGCCCCGAGAGATGCTCCTCGCCGCGCAGATCGTCGATGACGAACTTGCCAGGACCAAGGCTGGTCTTGATCTTGAGGAGTTCGTTCTCCTGGCGGTCGGTGGTCATGACGCCTCGTCAAAGGTGTAGGTGAAGCCGTCCCCGTCGAGCCCGACGGCGATCGACCGGAACGGCTTGCCGTCAGCCATGCGCGACAGAATCCTGTCGGAGAGCTGCGGCAGCAGCGTCCCCGTGAGGATGTGGTCGACATTGCGGGCGCCGCTGTCGACTTCGAGGCACCGCGCCGCGATGCCCCGGGCAAGATCGGGCGCGAAGCGCAGCTCCGCGCCGTGCCGCTCGGACAGACGCCGGCGGACGCGGTCGAGCTTGAGATCGACGATCCGCCGGAGCGACTCGTCCGCCAGCGGGAAATACGGGACGACGACCATGCGCGCGAGCAGCGCCGGCTTCAGCGCGCGCACCAGGATGGGACGGATCGCCTCGACCGCCGCCTCGACGGACGGCGTCGTTCCGCTGTCGGCGGCGAGTTCGATCAGCTCCGTGGACCCCAGATTGGAGGTCATGAGGATCAGGGTGTTGCGGAAATCGATCTCGATGCCTTCGGAGTCCTCCATCCGGCCCTTGTCGAAGACCTGATAGAAGAGCTCCAGCACGTCGGGATGGGCCTTCTCGATCTCGTCCAGAAGGATCACGGAATAGGGCTGGCGGCGAACGGCCTCGGTCAGGATGCCGCCGGTGCCGTAGCCGACGTAGCCGGGAGGCGCGCCCTTGAGAAGGGCGACCGTATGCGCCTCCTGGAATTCGGACATGTTGATGACGATCAGGCTCCGCTCGCCGCCGTACATGAGATCCGCCAGGGTGATCGCCGTCTCGGTCTTGCCGACGCCGCTGGGCCCGGCAAGCAGGAAGACGCCGACGGGCTTTTCCGGATCGCCCAGCCCGGCGTGATGGGTCCGGATCCGGCGCGCGATGGCCTCGAGCGCCTGGGGCTGGCCGACCAGGCGCTCGCCCATCAGCGTTTCGAGCGACAGCATCGTCGCCATCTCGCTCTGCAGCATCCGGCCGACGGGAATGCCGGTCCATCCCGCGATGACGCCGGCGACGACCGCGGCGTCCACCCAGACCGGGACCATCGGCTCCTCGCCCTGGACCTCGGCAAGCCGGCGCTTAAGCTCCGGCAGCGCCGCCGCGCGGCCGCCCTCGCCGCGGCCGGCCTCGTCTAGGCAGGCGAGAAGCTCGCGCGCATGCTCCTGCTCGCGCTGCCAGCGGGCCTCCAGTTCCGCGCGCTCGGCCTTCGCGGTCTCCAGTTCGGCGTGCAGGCCCGACAATCGTTCGGAATGGTCGACCCCGGCCTGGACGTCCCGTTCGAGCGACCGGATCTCATGCTCGATGACGTCCGTCCGCCGTATCGCCGCCTCTACCGCCGGCGGCGTCGACGCCTGGGCCACCGCGACCCGCGCACAGGCGGTGTCGAGCACGCTGATCGCCTTGTCGGGGAGCTGCCGGCCGGAGATGTACCGGTGCGAGAGGCGGACCGCCGCGGTGACCGCCTCGTCGAGGATGCGGACCTTGTGATGGGCCTCCAGCCGGCCGACCAGTCCGCGCAGCATGATCTCCGCCGCCGGCTCCGACGGCTCGGCCACCTTGACGACTTGGAACCGCCGCGCCAGCGCGGGGTCCTTCTCGAAATATTTCCGGTACTCCGCCCAGGTGGTCGCGGCGATCGTCCTCAGCTCGCCGCGGGCAAGCGCCGGCTTCAGAAGATTGGCGGCATCGCCCTGGCCGGCGCTGCCGCCGGCGCCGATCAGCGTGTGCGCCTCGTCGATGAACAGGATGATTGGGGTCGGCGAGGCCGCCACTTCGGCAATGACGTTCTTCAGCCTTTGCTCGAACTCGCCCTTCAGCCCCGCGCCGGCCTGGAGCAGGCCAAGGTCCAGGACGCGGATCGTGACGTTTCGCAAAGGCTCCGGCACGTCGCCGGCGGCGATGCGCAGCGCCAGCCCCTCGGCCACGGCGGTCTTGCCGACGCCCGCCTCGCCGGTGAGGATCGGATTGTTCTGCCGCCGGCGCATCAGGATGTCGATGACCTGCCGGATTTCGGCGTCCCGGCCCAGGATCGGGTCGATCCTGCCCTCCCTGGCATTGGCGGTGAGATCGATCGTGAACTGGCCGAGAGCGCCCGGATCGCGGGCAGGCCCGGGCCCTGCGGCAACGGCGGGATCCGCCGCCGGGGCGACGGCCGCCGGGCGAGCGCCGGGGGCCGCCTTCTCGTCCTCCGCCGAATTGCGCACGAGCTCCACGAAATCGGCCCGCAGCCGGTCGCGCGGCAGGAGCAGCAGGGACGGCGCCGCCTCCGCCATCGCGCCGCGCAGAGTGTCCCGGTCCAGGATGCCAAGCAGCAGCGCGCCGGACCGCACGACAGGGCTGCCGAGCTGGACCGAGCTGATCAGCCACGCCGCCTCGATCGCTTCGAGGATCCGCGGGGCGAGNGTCGGCGTGCGGCCGTTGCCCCGTTTCATGGTGTCGAGAGCCTGCAGCAGTTCGGCCTCGACCCTGTCCGTGTCGATCTCGTAGTAGCGCAGGATCTGGGTGAATTCGCTGTCGCGCCGGGCCAGGAGCCGCAGCAGCAGATGCTCCAGCTCGACGCTGAAGTGGGTGTGGGACACGCAGCTTTCGGCCGCCTCTTCCAGCGCCTTCCGGCACGGCTTACCCAGCTTCGCGATCAGGGCCTTCGTATCCAGGCTCATCGACCGGTCTCCTCAAATTTCTCTGTTGCTGCGCGTCCGGCCAGGCGGACGGTGCCGACCTGCCCCTCATGCCCGGCGGAGCCGCCAAGCCAGCTTGTCCAGCCCAGAAGGGCACCTTCGTGCCGGCCGATGCGCGCCGGCCCGATCTCCTCGGGCGCCAGGGTCAGGCGGATGTCGAAGTCGAAGCCGTCGCCGACGAAGAAGCGCGTCAGCGCCAGAAGCGGACGGAAACGGCTGCCGATCGGCAGGAAGTCCAGATATTGGGCAAGGGTCAGCGGACCGATCTCGATCGTGAAGCTGCCCTGAAGGTCCCAGACACGCCCGCCCAGGACGGCGTCGCGGCCAAGGATGTTGTTCCTCCCCCCGGTGCCGATGCGCGTCACCTCGTCGGGCGCGATCGGCAGCCAGCGCCCCTGATAGGCGTGCACGGTGGCCCGGCAGCCGAAATGGGCCGACAGCAGAGCCTCCAGGGCGGACTGGCTGCGCACCCGGCCGGCCAGCAGCCCCGCATACCGGATGAGCGCCCGGTCGGGAACGCCCATCCGTCCCTTCAGGCGGGGTGTCCCGAGGCCGGTCAGCGCGAACAGGTAGTCCGCGATCGGCGTCCGGTCCGGGGGCCGTTGCTCCAGCCCCACCCTGCTGCCCCGCCGCAGCCGGTAGGCCAGGGAGACGAGCCGGTGATTGAAGATGTCGAGGAACGCCTTGAAGGCCGTGTCCTTCTGCGAGACGCGCTGCAGGATGACCTCGGTCACCGCGTTCGGCAGCGGGCCCTGCCCTCCGGCTAGGCCGAGAAAGTTGACGCGCATCTTCGCCGGCGCGCCGGGCTCCTCGCCGGGCGCGATCTCGGCCACGTCGCTTGCGGGGAAGTCGAAGCCGACCGTGGATTCGAACCGGATCGCCTCGCGCGAGGGATCCTCCCCCTGCCCGATCGGCACGGCGTCCCGCCTCAGGGCCTCCAGCCACGCGACGGCGCGGTAGAAGTCGAAGGCAGGGCCGTCGGCGCGCAGCTGGTCCTCTATAGAACCCGCTGACCGCCGATCCTGGGAGGCCATGCTTTCCAAGTCCCGCTCCTTTGGAACGAAGTCACGATCAGTCGGGTGAAGGAGTTCACCGTCGTATAGAGGCCAAGGAAGCGGTCGAGGACCGCCGAGAACAGGAGCGCGCTGCCGCCGACATAGGCCCGCTCATCGAACTCGACCTCGACTTCGATGCCGCGGCAGAAACCCCGCCAGGCGTCCTCGCCGACCCGCCGCACCGCGCGCCGGCATTCCATGCGCCGGATGCCCTGGATCTGCTGGGCTGCCGCAGCATCGCCCGGCGGCGCGTAGAGCCGCAGGATCTCCTTCAGGGCCTGCAGGCTTTCCGCCCCTTCCGAAAGAGAGAGATAGTTGAGCGACAGATGGGAGATGAGCTGCCAGGCCGTCTTGCCGCCCATGGGCGGGCTGCGCTGGAGCGTCGGCTTGTTCAGGCAGACGATGCGCTTCAGCGGCGCGGCGCGTTCGATGTTGAGAAGCGCGCCCGGCGGGATCTGCTCCGCCAGCATCCGGTTCGTGCACAGCGTTTCGGCAACGACCGTCTGGACGGATGGTCGCTCCGGCAGGGAGTCCAGATTGAGGAACGACAGATAGGTGTCGGTCCCGGGCATGTCCTTCCGGCCGGTCGGCTCGCGCCGCATCGCCCAGAACGCCTTCGCCTCGGCATGGTCGTGGTCGAACGAGAAGAAGGGCCGGAACTCGGTCCGCCGACCGTCCTCCACCGAGATTCCGGCGACCGACAGGATCGAGTGGATCTCGGTCGTCCGCTCCCGCCGGTAGTCGGCGACCACGCGGTATTCGGTCCGCCGGTGGTCGAGGCGGATCGGCTCCGCCAGCCGGTGGAAGAGATTGATGACCGGGGTGCAACCCAGCGCGAAATTCCCCGGCTCGACCGACAGCCGGCCCGGCGGGAGATAGTTCAGCAGGAACAGGACGTCGACCGTATTTCCCGCCCGCTCCAGCGGCGGGAACCGGACGTCGATGAAGTGGAACTTCTCGGGAAAGGTGAAATATTCCTGCAGCAGCCTGTAGGCGGGATGGCCGTGTTCNGGCGACGGCAGGACCGCATCCTCGGGATCGAAGCCGACCTGGTGGAGCACCTCCTCGACCGGGCGGATCACCGGGGCCATCCCCTCCTGAAGGAAGGCAACCCGGTCGACCTGGGTGAACAGAAGCTCGAACAGCCCGTTGGCAAGCACCGGATCGGCGTTGAGGTGGAACCTCAGGCTCCGCATGTCGAGCTGCGCGAAGTCCACGCCCTCGGACACGAGGCGCAGGCGCAGGACGGCGGCCGTGTTGCTGGTTTCGAGGAAATCGAACTGGTCGGTCGATTCGATGCGGGCCCGCTCCACCCGGATCGGCCACAGCGTCACCGGGTAGCATGTCCGGAAGCGGCAGATCACCCCCGCATCGGTCTGGGCGAAGAGCGGCGTGTGGCGGTCGATCAGAAAGCCGGAATTCAGCTTGCCCTGCGCCGGATCGACGTCGAAGCGGGCGACCGTCATCGCCGGAACCGGGGCCACGAGCTGCGGATGGAGCAGCCCCAGCAGGGCTTCGGTGAAGCGCGGAAATTCCGCGTCGATATTGCGCTGCAGCCGTCCGGTCAGGAACGCGAAGGATTCGATCAGCCTCTCGACCTGGGGATCGTCGGACTCGTCGGGTCCGATTTCCAGCCGGCGGGCGACCTTGGGATAGGAGCGCGCGAACTCGACGCCCATCTTGCGCAGATAGGCGAGTTCCCGCTGATAGTAATCGAGAAGAGTCTCCCAGGCGTCCACGTCAGACCTCTGGCGAGGCGGACGGCCGGATGCCGAGATCCACCGGGAACCAGACCTCCTCGACGTGAGGGCCCAGTCTGATCGTGCCCCGGATCTGGAGACGGAGCGATCCCAGCCGCTCGGAGGAATGCTTCGCCTCGACCGCAGGATTGCGGAGCCTCGGCTCGAAGGCGGCGATCGCCTTTCTCACCGCGAGCGCGAAGAGCGCGCATTCGTCGAGATCGTTGGGATTGAGGCTCGAATAATCGGGGACGCCGTATTCCAGCACCGTAAGTTGATCCTCGTTCAGGGCGTCCGTAAGCGAAATGGGGCGGCGCGTGTCGAGCAGGCGCTCGAGCTCACGCCGCACCGAGGCGCGGAGGCCTTCCGGCGTGAGATACCGGAAGACCTCCTGCTCGATTGGCTCCCGCGGGGCGGCGTCGACCAGACGGTCGAACAGTGGAGCTGACGCCCCGTCGACGACGCGGGGATCCGACATGTCCGGGATGTCTCCCGACTACTCCTTCTTGCCGAGGAGCGCGTTGAAGTTGGTCGGGATCTCGCCCGTGTCGACCGTGCCGTCGGGCTTGCCCGGACGGTAGGCGAACTCGATCTTGTTGAAATCGAAGGTCAGGTCGTCCGTCAGGTCGCCCTCGTTGATGCTGAAGTTCTGGCTGGAGATCAGCGCGTCGGTCAGCGTGATCTTCAGGAACCAGTCCTGGGCCTCGACCTGGTCGCCGATCGCCCTCAGCACCCAGAAGGTCGCCTTGGGAATGGTCTTCCCGGTAACGAGGTAATCCATGAGGACCAGGCTCGACTTGTCGAAGTTCCGGCTCACNGAGACGTCTTCGACGCTGATCGTATGCTTGGTCCGAGGAGTGTTCGTCGAGCGGTCGACCTCTTGGGTCGCGTTCAGCGAGATGCTGTTGACGGTGATCTTCCCCTCGTACTTCTTCGTCGTGCACTCGCCGGGGATGCCTTCGATATCCAATACGATTTCGGCCATTTTGACTCTCTCTTATGCAGGGGCAGCGACCGCTGACGCGGTCGCCTTCGCTATCGGAAGCGCCGGAAGCCGTCAGGCCGCCGGCGGGGGAAGGTCGGCGACCAGACGGATCGAGGCCGAAAGCTCCTCGAGCTGGAAGTGCGGCCGCAGGAACACGGTCGCCTTGTAGCAGCCGGGCTTGCCAGGCACGTCCACCACATCCACCCGGCCTTCGCGCAGCGGGTACCGGGCCTTCTCGCTCTGGGACGCGTTGTCNGTCAGCAGGACGTAGTTCGACATCCAGCGGTTGAGATAGGCCGAGACTTCATCCTTGGTCATGAAGCTGCCGATCTTGTCGCGCATCAGGACCTTAATGTAATGGGCGAAGCGCGACGCGGAGAGGATGTAGGGCAGGATCGCCGACAGGCGCGAGTTCGCGTTGGCTTCCGCCGTGTCGTAGACCTTCGGCAGGTTGCAGGTCTGCCCGCCGAAGAACGCGGCGTAATCCGTGTTCTTGCAGTGCACGAGCGTGATGAAGCCGAGGTCGTTGAGCTCCTTCTCGCGGCGGTCGGTGATCGCCACCTCGGTCGGGCACTTGAGCGCGATGTCCCCTTCGTCCGTCTTGAAGGTGTGGGTGGGCAGGCCGTCGACCCGTCCGCCGCCTTCGGGCCCGCGGATCGCGGCGCACCACTTGTACTGCGCGAAGGCGTTGGTGATCCGCTGCGCCAGCGCCCAGGCGGCGTTGCCCCACAGATACTTGCTGTGATCGCGGCCGTCGACGGACTCGACGAAGTTCACGCCCTCGACCGGCTTGGTGTCGGGACCATAGGGAAGCCGCAGCAGCATGTGCGGCAGAGTGAGCGCGACATAGCGGGAATCCTCCGAGTTGCGGAAGGACCGCCACTTGATCATCTCCGCGCTCTCGAAGATCTTGGCGAGATCGCGCGGCTGGCCGATTTCGGTCAGGCTCTCCATGTCGAACATCTGCGGCGCGGTGCCGGCGATGAACGGCGCATGGGCCGCGGCCGCCACGTTGGAGATCTTCTCCAGGAGCGCAATGTCCTGCGGGTGCCGGCCGAAATAGTAGTCGCCGACCAGCAGGCCGTAGGGCGTGCCGCCGAAGGTGCCGTATTCGGCCTCGTAGACCATCTTGAAGAGGGCGCTCTGGTCGAATTCGACCGCCTTCTCCAAGTCCTTCAGCAGGTCCTTCTTGGACACGTTCAGGACGCGTAGCTTGAGCGAGGAACTGGTCTCGGTGTTGAAGACCAGATAGGCGAGCCCGCGCCAGGTCGATTCGAGCTGCTGCAGTTCGGGATGATGCAGGATCTCGTTCAACTGCGCGCTGATGAGCTCGTCAATCTGCGCGATGCGCAGATTGATCGCCTCGACCACGTCGCCGGCCATCACGTCCTCGCGACCGACCACCTGGTCGACGAACTCACCGATCAGGTCGCGCGCATAGGCCTTCTGGGACTCGTCCAGGGCCATGCGCCCTTCCTGCATGATGCGGTCGAGCACCGAAAGATCGCCGCTCTCCGACGTCGCCTCGACGGCGTTCTCGATTTCAGTGGACATATTCGTCTCCGCCTTCCTGAGGTTTCCGCCGTTCAGCCCGCCTGTTCGGGCGCATCGGCACCATCGGCGTCCTTGCCGAGGTCGGCCTTGAGGGCCTGCTGCTTCTCGGTGTTAGCGATGACGTCCGAAAGCAGCGCGTCCAGGTCGTCGTTGCCGTCGAGCTTGCCCAGGAGATCGCTCAGGCGCTGCCGGGCCTCGTAGAGCTTCGCCAGCGGCTTGACCTGCTTGATGATCGAGACGGGCTCGAAATCGTCCATCTCGTTGAAGTTCAGCAGCACGTTCAGCTTGCTGCCGTCGTTCTGCAGAACGTTCGGCACCTGGAATGCCAGGCGCGGACCGATCGCGGACATGACCTGGTTGAAATTGTCCCGGTCGATCTCGACGAACTTCCGGTCCTTCATCTTCGGCAGGGGTTTTTCGGGCTTCCCCGACAGGTCCGCCATGATGCCGACGAGGAACGGCAGTTCCTTCATCTCGATCGCGTCGCCGATCTCCACGTCATAGGTGATCTGGACGCGCGGCGGGCGAACCCGATCCAATTTCTTCTGAGTGCTCTCGCTCACCTTGTAGTCCCCCGATTTGATAAATTCCGTTCGCTGGTGGCCCTGGCGGTCGCAAGGACCCCGCCCCCCAACCAGCCGGACGCATGCCCTGAGCTGATGCCATCTTTAGAGGAAAACCCTAAAATACCCTACAACTTAAATTTTGGGAATTTCCTCGTCCAGCATCGCGCAGTTTTGTTTCCTCATCTCATCGTCGGTCCTCCCGCTCGGCCGCGAGCACATAGCTCCGGTAATGGACGGCGCCCCGATCGTGCAGCCGCACCGCCCAGGGAACGGACTCGACCTCGCCCCGAAGCGTGAGCCCGGGAACGCTCATCGGATGGGCACCGGGGGTCAGAAGCGCGGTCAGCAGCGGCTCCGCCGCGCCGCCGCCCTCGCCCCGTTGCGAATGCCCGCCGATCCAGGCCTCGACCGGCGTCGTCCGGGCGGACCAGTCGAACGGCGTTGCCAGGACCGTTCCGCCGCCCGCCTTGAGAAGGCGGGCGATCGTCATGAGCAGCCCGTGAGGCGACGGCACGCAGTCCAGCAGGTTGAGCGCCGTCACGAGGCCGAAGCTGCCATCGGCGAAAGGGGCCTGGAGCGCGTCCGCAAGCCAGAAATCCACCCGGTCGCCGGACGGCAGGCGTGCCTGGAAGGTCCGCCGGTCGTAAACGAGCCCGACGCGGCGCCTCGGATAGCTGACCTCTCCGTCCTCCAGCACACGCTGCGCAAGACGGAGCATCGGAACATGGACGTCGAGGCCGAGCACGAGGCCGGCCGTGCGTTGCGCGAGCTCGAACGAGGCTCGACCGACCGCGCACCCCAGATCGAGAACCGGCCCTTCCGGCATGCGGCCCAAGAGACCCAGCCCTGCCTCCAGGCAACGCAGCACGGCGCCGGGACGGATGTCGGACACCGTCTCCGCCGGGTCGAATTCGGCATAGTGGTCCCAGGCATAGCTGCTGAGATGCAGGCGCTGGACGTCCATGGCGCTGCCCGGGCCGAGGGCGTCGCCGATCATGCCCTCTACCGTCTCCGTGAGGTCGTCGCGCGCCGTCAACAGGATCGCGTTGTCGGTCACGAAGCTGCGGAGATTGGCGAGGAGAAGCGGCACGCCGTCGATGACCGGGTATTCCGCCCGGCAATCGTCGCCGGGGCAGATCAGCGAGCCCTGGATAAGCCGGTCGCCGCGTGTGGCGGCCGCGGAGGCCGACTGCAGCGGCCGGTCGACGCAGCGCTGCTCCCGGCAGACCGGGCACAAGGGGCGGAGCGTTTCGAAATGGCCGAACCGCATCTCAGCCACCGATCAGGACGGTCGGGCAGCCGGGCGGCAGGATCTTGCCGACGGGGGCGGGAATCGGGGCGGCGCACGACGGATGGCTGGTCATGTCGTTGATCCGCGCCGCCGGCAGACCGCCGATCAGGACCGTGCCCGATCCCATGCTGACCATGCCCGGACCGCCCGGGACGCATCCCGGCAGCGAGCAGGGGGCCGACGAGCTGGTGACCGTCGCCGCGGGCATGCCGCCGATCAGCACCGTGGCGCAGCCGGACGTCAGGGCGAGCGGCAGTCCCGGATGCGGCTGCGGCTGCGGCGGCACGGGCGGATGCAGCATGTGGCAATGCGGCGCATCCTGCTTGATCATGTCGCCAACGCGGGCGGCGGGGTTGCCCATGCCCTTCAGCCCTGCTCGCCGATGAGGAGCCTGGCGAGGCGCTTGCGGTCGCCGCTTTCCTCGATCAGCTCGTCGAGAAGATCCATCAGGCTCTTGCTGCCCCAGGACGCCGCCCGGCGCACCAGATAGGGCGTCGGGCTGTGGGGTTCGGTCCGCATCAGGTAGTCGGCAACCATCTCGAGCAGCTGGTAGGCCTCCTCGCGCGAGGAGATCGTGCCGTCGCGGGGCGGGGGCATCGTCGATTTGCTCCTCTGGCCTTCCTTCTTCGGCATCTTTCCGGCCTCCTCCAACGCCACGACCGGAGCAGCGCTTCGTGCGGAAGGGTCCTTGCCCCGCTCCGCCAGCACGCGCTGGGTGAATTGGCGTATCTCTCCCAGGGTCTTCTGCAGCCGGCTCATGCTCGGCGCATCGCGGCCGCAGAACTCGTCCAGGAGCGTGCGCAGCCGGCGCAGCGACTCCTCACTCGCCGTCAGATGGGCATAGAGCTGCTGGTAGAAGGAATCGGGGCCGCCCTTCACCGCCGCGGAGAAGCTGGCGACGGTGACGGCCCCGCCCTGGACCATCTTTTCGTATTCCTTCGGCTTGGCGGAGGCCATCGGCTCCAGCCGCTGGGCGTTCACCCAGTCCTGCCAGCTGTAGGAGCGCCCGTCGCCGCCCTTGGCGACGGTCATGGGCAGGACGGCGATGCGCTGGACGAGCTTCTCGTCCAGCCAGAAGAGAGGCGCGAGCCGCGCGTCCAGGTCGCCGTCCTCGATGGCCGGATGGAGGTCGGGCCAGTACCGCTCGCACAAATCGCAGAGAAGGCCGATGCCGCCCGGAAGCGTGCTCAACCCCTCGTCGGCGAGCATGGCATCCACGAGCCAGACCGCGAGTTGCAGATCCTTCGAGCGGGTGGCCAGCACCTCCGAGATTTCGCGCCGGACCCCAGCCCAGTCGGCACGCTTGACCTCGGCCGCCCAGATCCCCTGCGGCTCGTTCGGGTCCTCTTCCCGGCGCATTTCCTGGATCCGGTCGTAGACCGGGTCGTAGCGCAGGTTTTCGCCCGTCGGCGTCTCTCCCTCGATCGGGGCGAGCAGACGTTCGAATTCGCCGTCGCCGTCCGCCTTAGGTTCGCTTCGAACCGCATTCAGTTCTCGCACGGTCATCTGAACGCCTCCCATGCCGCAGGCCTGAACGCATCCGGTTCCCACCAGTCCGGGGTCTCGGACATCATCAGCGGTGCCGCCATCGGGAAGACCGGCATCTCCAGGCGCGGGTCCTGCGCCGTCTCATCCCCGTCCTCCGGCGGCTGCTTCGGATAGAGCGCGATTTCCACGAAGACCCGGGAGATCCGCCGGTCGCCGACCCATTCGAAGAGAGGCGTCGGAACGCCCGGCTCCGACCCCTCGCCGACCGGCACGGTCTCGACCTCGAGGCCCAGGACATGCGGCCGGCGCCCCGGACCCGGCGTCCAGTCGCGGGGATCGGCCGCCAGGTCCTGCAGCATCTCGATGAGCGCCCAGGGCCCCGTGTAACGCCAGCGGACGGAGCGGGCGGCCGGGTCGATCTCGGCGGCCGTGGCTGTGGAGATCGGGGCGCGGAATCCATTGCGCGCCCAGCGGATCGACAGTTCGGCCGGCTGGCCGATCGTCCAGGAGAGGTCCTCGGCCGGGACGAAATTGTCCGTCCGCAGCCCCCCCAGCGTTGCCGCCCATTCCATGATCTCGTGACCGCCGACCTCGGCTCCGCGATTGACGCGGAAGCGGACCTCGACCCGGTATCCGGGATCGAGGTTGGCGCGGTCGGGCAGCAGAGGCTGGAGGAAGGCGCGGACACGGCGCATGCGGTCCAGGAATTCCAGCGCCGCCCGCCGGCCTTCGGCCAGCCCGGGCCGGGCTTCGAGCGCGGCCGTCACCGCTTCGACCTTGTCGTCGAACACCCGGTAGAATTCCAGGATGGCTTCGGGCGCGACCGCTTCCGAGCCCGCCGGCCCGAACGGATAATGGCCCGAAAGCAGGCGGTCGAAGGCCGAGGCGATCTCCATGTAGCCCCTGGCGACGGCCTCGTCGAGCAGGGTCTCGCAGCGCATGACCACCTGTTCGCCGAGACTGGCCAGCCGGCCGGAGAAATAGTCGTTGCCGATCCCGATCATCGCCTGTTCGACCACCGAATGGCAGGTCAGTAGGTCGATGTCGCCGAGGGTGATCGTGGCGAAGTCGAGGAGCTGCTGGATCGAGTTGTTCGGCCGGCCGGCCTCGTAGCGGTCCAGCTCGGCCAGGATGCGCTGCCAACGCTCCACGACCGGCGCAGCGCCGGCGGCGCCGCGGAGCCCCGGCTCGCTCAGGAAGGCGACCAGCGGCTCGGCGAAGTCGCGGGCGAGAACGGCCACGCGCTGGCGCTGATTGGCCAGCGCCTCGGCAAGCGCCCGCGGGGAGCGCAGGCCGAAAATTTCGTGCGGCAGGATCCTGTCGCCCGCCCACGCGTTCAGCCCGGAATAGGGCAGCAGGAACAGATCATCGGCAGCGAGGGCCTCATCCACCTGAGCCAGCAACGACAGGGCGCGGGACGCGACCGCCTCGTTGAGGGCGGTCTGGTACTCCGCCATTCCTTCGCGGCGGAACACCTGGCCGAGTTCGGCGATCAAGGGGATCGCGGCGGCGAACGAGCGGACCTGCAATCTCAGGTCGTTGTCCGTCTGCGCACCGCCGAAATAGGATCCCGACGACAGCGGCACCTGGGCCGCGGCCACGGCATGCAGCACGGCCTCTCCGAGCCGCCGCTGCGCCGCCGCGCGGGCACCCGCCTGGATCGCGCCGGGAAGGTTGGGCAGCGTCCGCGTCCGGAAGAGGACGAAGTCCTCGGCCATGTCGGCGGCGCTTTCCAGCATCCCTATGTCCCAGGTGAATCCGCCCCCGGTGACATGGAAGGCTTCCCGTCCGCCCTCCGGGGCCCGCATGAACGGCTTCGCGAACAACTCATCCAGCTGCTGCATCAGCGACCGCGCGGCCGGCGTCAGGTCCACCCTGTTGTTCTCGGCGTCATAGGAGGCAAGCGGGCCGATTACCGAGCCGACCACCTGGCCGGCACCGGCATTGCGGACCGCGTCCTGGATCCGGGCGCTGATCCGGTCGTGGATCTCCCGGCCGAAAAGCTCGGAATCGGCGATCAGGTCCATCAGCGGCTGCAGGTCCTGTCCGAATCCGTCACCCGTTCCGACAAGGAGCGCGTCCCGGGAAGCCAGGCTGCCGTCCGCGGCCCGAAGCCCGCGATGGATGGCCTCGAAGGCGGCCGCGACTTCGGCGGATCCCCTGCGGGCGTCGGCCACCTCGGACAGAGTCGTCGCGACCTCCCGCAAGTGCTTCAGGCCTTCGCTGCCGCCGCTGATTTGATCGACATAGGCATCCGCCAACTGCTCGAGCCGCCTGGAGGCGGCGGCGCGATATTCGGCAAGATCGATCGGGCGCAGCGCGGCGTCGATCGACGCCCCCCGCAGTGCCTGGTTCGTGGGCGCCGCCGTGAAGCCCAGATTGGTCGCCCGGTCCAGGAACTCGGCCGTCAGGTCGTAGTCGAAGGCGTATTTGACCATTTCCGGCAGGCCGGTCAGCTCGAAGGTGCCGGTGATGCCGTTGAAGATCGTGGCGAAGCGTTCGAACAGGACGGCTTCGCCGAGGAACTGCCGAAACCGGACATAGGCGTCCCCGTCCGGGGGAAGGCGGTCCTGGGCGGCCAGCAACGTGCCCATTTCCTCCAGCCGCCGCCGGGTCGCCGAGGCGACGACCCGGTGATAGCCGATCGACAGCGCGGTCGCGACGCGGCTTTCGATATTGCTGACCCAGGCCCCCGGCAGGAACGGGCCGTCCCATTCGGGATCCGTNCGGTCGATGGCGCGGACGAAGGCCTCGATCTGCCGGCGCGCCGCGGCCGTTCCGTCGGCCCCCGTCGAGGGCGCCTGCGCGACCCCATCGGCTGCCTTGATCATGGCGGGCAGGCTGGACAGGACCGGAAGGAAGCCGCCGCGCAACGCGTCGAGCCGGTTGTAGCCCGCCCAGAGCATGCCGAGGCAGGCCGCCGCGGCGATGCCCGTGCCGACCTGCCAGGCAAGCTGGCGCCGGTCGCGCTCGAAGGTCCACCTGGCCGTCTCCCGCGCCAGATCCCGCTCGCGGAAGATCTTCCGCTCGAACAGGTCGCGGGCGAAGACGATGGATCCCGCCTTGTCCTCCGCCGCCGGAATCGGTGCCGGAAGTCCCGGCGGCACGGGCGCCTCCGTCCCGGAGAGGGCCGGCAGCATGGGCATGCTTTCCTGCCCGATGAGCAGCGGATCCTCCGGCGCCGACGCGCGGCCCGTGAAGTAGATGCCGCGCAGCCACATGCTGTCCTGATAGGAGGTGCGCCGGAAGATGACGCTGAGCTGCGTCCGCAGCGGCTCCTTCAGCTGCTGGAACTGGGTCGGGAACAGGAAGATGTCCTGCCCCTTGTCGGGGTCGGGATCGTCGGCGAACAGCTCGATCTGGGTCCGGAGCAGGGCCGTCTGCAGGCTGGCGAAAGCCTCGTCCAGCCATTCGGCGCGGTACGCGCTCTCGACCGGATAGGGATTCGACCAGCCGAACATGTCGCCGCGCAGCCGCGACGGCAGCGCCGACGCGAAGGCGTCGAAGGACGGCAGCGCGTCGCACTTGGTGACGACGACATAGACGGGCAGGCAGAGGCCGAGAAGCTTCTGAGCCTGCCACAGCTTCCCATAGAGCTCGAGCGCGCGGTTGGTCAGCCGCTGCCCGCTTCCGGGCGCGCCGTCCAGAAGGTCCTCGGCCGGGATCGTCAGGATGACGCCGTCGGCCGGCCGGCGCGGCCGGTGATCCCTGAGGATCGAGAGCAGGTTGCGCCAGTTGCGGTCGCCGACCCGGCTGCCGTCGGCCCGCAGGATCGATTCTCCCCCGACGTCGAGCACGACCGCGTGGTCATAGTACCACCAGTTGCATCCCACGGGCCGGCTGGTCTGGTCGTCCGCCGTATGCACGGCCGGCCGGCTGCTCTCGAGGCTGGAAAGCAGGGTGGACTTGCCGCTGCCCTCGGCGCCGATCGCGAGGAACCAGGGCACGAGATGCGGATCCCGGGACCCCGCGATATGGTCGCGGTAGACCCGCCAGCCGGCCTTGAACGAACGCCTCAGCTCCCGCGGGGACGCGAATTTCTCGGTCTCCTCGGCCTCCGCTTCGGCCTTGGCGGGGGCAGCAGGCACTGGTTCCGCGTCCGCCGCCTTCCTGCGGGCGCGCAGGAACAGCCAGACCATGATCGCCACGACCAGCAGGATCAGGATGGCGAAGGCGACCAGGACGATGACCTCGTTCCCGGCGATCAGGGACATCAGCGACGCGATCGGGTTCACGGCCTGCCGCCCTCCTTCACGGGATTTCCTGGGCGGCTGTCTCGATCACCCGATCGACAGCCCGGTCGATGCTGTAGGTCATCGCCAGCCACATGACCTGCGAGATCACGAGGAAGGCCCCGATGGTCGCGGCCAGCGCGACGGGCCAGCTGGCGCGAATGCGCGGCCCCTTCACGGGCGTGCCCGCCACCGTGTGGTCGTAGGCCTGGGCGATCAGCTTCCGCCCCGGCGCATGCAGGTCGGCCGGATGGCCGAACACGAATTCGAACAGGCGATTGGCGTATTCTTCGATGATCGACCGGTCCTCGGGCCGGCGGTAGCGCCCCTTGAAGCCCAGGCTGAGCGCCAGGATGTAGATGGGCGCGAGATCCTCCTGCCGGCGGTCCTGGTTCTTCAGCAGCATCTCGATGTTGTCGAAGATGCGTTCGCCGGCATAGCGGGTCCGGAACAGGCGATATTCCAGCACGTTCTCGCGCCAGATCTCCCGCCCGGGCCAATCCAGCTCGTAGAGGAAGATGTCGTCGGCCAAGGCCGCCATCACATACTGGGCTTCGGCGAACTGCGCGGCGACGAAATCGCTGCTCCGCCGCCGGACCAGCAGCGCCTGCTGCTCCAGCAGGGATTGCAGCCGCTCGATGATGAACTCCGCATCCGCCGCAGGCGCCGCCGCCGGTGCGGACGGGTCGGGCGCCGACTGCTTCTCGACCAGGCGCCTCAGCTTCGACAGCTCCGCATAGAACTCGAGGAAATGCTGAGCGTAGGCGAAGCTGCGCAGGTTCTGGATGTCGATCATGACCGCCCCGGATCTCCGTTCCGCCGCTTACGTCGCCGACTTGACATAGAGCACGATCTCCGACGGCCTCAGGCGCGTGGCCCGGCTGTCGGCGTTCCAGATCTCGAGCGGCTCGTCTGCCACGATGAATTGGTCGTCGTTGTCCAGTTCGAACAGGATCGACTGGCGGGTGCGCATGATGTCCAGTTCCGGATCGCCCTCGATCGGGCGCCGGGCCGCGCCCATGACTCGCATCTCCCAGAGCGTCTCGACCTTGCTGCGCGACGCGATCAGGCTGTTGCGGATCCAGGACGCGACGTCGCTGTCGGTCATGGACGCGGGCGCGCGGACGCCGATCACCAGCTTGCGCTCGAGCCAGCCGGACTGGAGCACAAGCGAGAACTTGCCGTTCTCGAACGCGAAGGGGACCGCAACGAAGCTGTCCTTGACGCGGTCGAGCATCCGGAACGCGTAGTCGCGGATCTCGCTGAAGGCGACGACGCAGTCGTCGTGGTCGTAGCGGCTGAGCACCGGCGGCAGGGCGGACGCGCCGGCGGCCATGTGCCCGACCATCGCGCACAGGGCCAGATAGATCGTGAAGGGATGCGCCGTGTTGCTAGCCAGGAGCGCTTCGAGCTGCGGCAGGCCGGCGACCAGGCCCGAGATCTCCGACACGGTTTCGCGCACCAGAGGCTGATGGCTGCTCTGGGTCGTGGAGAGGTTGCCGGCGCGTTCGATGAGGAACGACGCCTTCTCCCGCGCCCGGCGGGCAATGTCCGCGCACAGCCGGCCCAGCGGCGACTGCTCCGGCACGGAAAGGCTGGGCGGAACGAAGTCGTTCAGTGTGAACGCCTCGTTCAGATAGACGAGCTGCGCGATCGGCAGCGTCACGAATTTGAGGGGCGGCTTCTGGTTGTGACCGACCGTCGCAATCAGGCTGAGCCGGGGGCGCAGCCGCGGAATTCGGACCTCGCCGTCACCGCTGGTCTCGTCGACCACCGGCGGTCCCTCGACCGAGCGGTAGCGCGGCAGATCACCGGGCGCTGCATCGGCCCCGGCTTTCGCGACCGGCACCGCGAGATGGACCGTGACCGGCGCCTCGCTGGCGGCCCCGGCCAGCGGCGCGAGATCCAGGTCCAGCGAATCCCCGAGTTCCGGCGCATGGCGAACGATCAGTCCGTCCGGCATGACGGCGTCCAGGTTGATGACGCGGAAGATGCCGGAGACCAGGGCCACGCGGTCGATCAGAAGGTTGATGACGCCCCAGTGGTAGGGATGCGCAAGCGCGACATGCTGCAGCATGAGCTGGTCGTGCCGCAGCGCCTGCTGCTGGAAATGCTGTGGCGTCAGCATCATCCCGTCATGCCACTGGATCGCTTCCGGGATGTTGCGAACCGTCGTCATGGTGTCACTCCCAGGCGGAACGCGCGCGCCGGATGTCGGAAGGGGTGCCTGGTCATGGCCGGATCTCGACGTCGTCCGAACCCAGCACGACGACGGCCTCCGTCTGGTCGGTGAAGCGCACGCGGTGTGCGCCCGGCGTCTCGTATTTCGCGAAAACGATGGCCGCCACCTGGTCTCCCCGCCGTTCCAGGGGACGCATGGGGACGACCTGCCCGGGAACCAGTTCGAAACTGACGACCTCGACCTCGTCGGGGTGGTCACGGAGAATCTGGGCGCGTTCCCTGAACCACTCCGCCGCCGTCAGCTTCAGGATCTCGTCGGCAAGCTCGTCGGTTGCGACGAAGACCAGATCGGTCGCGACCGGCGCGTTGTTGTTGGCCCGTTCGGCCACCTCGAACGCCACGCTTTCCAGAGGCACGGGCGGACGACCCGCGCAGTTCGCGAGCAGGAACGCCCCCGCCAATAGGGACAGCAACGCTCTTGGGGAATGGATCGACGTCACGAACTTGGCCCCGCCTTGGCTTCGGAAACTACGATGCCCTCCAGCCCCTGCTGCCGCCTGAGGTCCCGCAGCCTCAACTGCGCCGCCTCCGGCGTCGGATACGCNCCCGTGCGGACATGCAGCCAGACGCGCCCGCTGAGGTCCGCCTGCTCGACCAGGGCGACGGGCACGCTCCGCTCCTGCATCTCGGCCACGAAGGTCTCCGCGGCGGCAGGCGACCGGAAGCTGGCCAGCTCGATCGAATAGAGCGCATCGCCGCGGGCCGGCACGGCCGGCGGCAGCACGCGCCGTTCGATCTCCTGCTCGGCAGCCTCCGGGGATGCGTCGGCGGCAGCCGCATCGGCATCGGACGTCCTGTCGGCTGCNGGGTCCCCGTCGGCGGTCTCGCCGGACGCCGCCGCCTGGTCGCCGGCCGGCGTCTCGCCCACCACTTCCCCGGCAATGACGCCCTCAACAGAATCGAAAGCCGCCTCGGTCTCTCCGGAAATGGCCTGCGCCGCCGCTTCCTCACGACGTGAGATCGCGTCGTCCAGCGCCTGTAGCGGACGGAGCTCCTGAATCGCCCCGGGTAGCTTGGACTGGGCAAGGTTGACCGGGCGGCGCGCCAGCTCCGCAACCGCATAGGCGGGGCTGCGTGCCACATAGGTGGCCTGGAACAGAAGCTCGTTCCGTTCTTCAGCCAGCATTTCCGAACTCTCGACGGCAGTGGCGGCCACGGCCAGCGCCGTCTCCCGGTCGAGTCCGCCGAGCAGCATCGCCGACACGAACCCGGCAATGAAGAAGACCACCGCAAGCGCCATCCCGCACATGACCAGCGCGGAGGCGTGAATCCGCCCGAACTTCAGCATCACCACAGAGTCCGGCCACGGTGCGGCTGCACACCCAAGCGCCGGCGGACACGGGGAAGCATTCCGTTTGCCAGTCTCATGGAGGTCACCGCAGGTGGGCCGTAGAATGCGTCAGGTTGATACAACTTCGCCTAACTTATTTAAAAAAGTGTTTCAAGCGGAAGACGCGTCGACCCGGAACGATCATGCCCCCACGGCGGCAGCGGATCGGGATATTGCGGGCACAGGCGATACCGGGAAAAATCCTTGCGTCGGTTATCGCCAGAAGAACAGCCGGCTTTTCTTCTTGGGCGGGGGCTCTTCCTCGGGAGGTTCGGATACGTCGGGCTCGGCCGGCTCCTCCGGCTCCGCCTCGAGCGACGCGAATGGATCCTCCTCTCCGCCTTCGGACGAGAACGGATCCTCGTCGCCACCAAGAGACGCGAAAGGATCCTCATCCCCCCCATCTTCGGACGAGAAGGGATCCTCGTCGTCGCCGCCGAGCGACGCGAACGGATCATCGTCCCCGGCTTCGTCGCCAGACGAGAACGGGTCGTCGTCCCCTCCGAGAGAAGCGAACGGATCATCGTCCCCCTCATCGCCGCCGGAGGAGAATGGATCGTCGTCGTCGCCTCCGAATGAGAATCCGTCGGTCTCTTCCTCATCGTCATCGGAGCCGGATCCGCCTTCGACCCGTCGCTTCAGCTCGGCGACCTCCCGCTCCAGATTGGCGATGAGCTCCTTGGTCGAGTTCCGCTCATCCTCGATGGCGGAGAGCAGGTTCCGTTCGCGCTCCCGCGCTTCCTCGCGATCCCGCTCGATCGTCGCGAGCAGGTCCCGGATATATTGCTCGAGCGCGCCGTACTGGAGCTGAAGGGTTTCGATGACGTCCCGAGCTTCGCTCAGGTCTTCGACCTGCGGCACCGGGGCCGCCTTCGTCGTGGCGGCGGCACGGTCGGGACGCTCCTCCGGTTCCTCGGACACGACCGGCTCCGGATCCGCCGCCTTCGGTTCCTCGCGGAAGGGCGTCGTATCGTTCAGCCAGCGCGACACAAGGATGTAGGGCACCTTCAGCGTTTCGGCGATGCGCCGGTAGCTCCACCCCTTCTCGCGCAGCTTGATCGCCGCCTGCTGCCGGTCGACCTGATTGAGCAGGCGGGCGTCCGCGACCAGGGAGCGCGTCACCGTATCGACATTGTTGAGCGATACGGCCGTACTTACGCTGAGGTTGCTGAAGGTCTCCCTGGTCATTCGCCCTCATCGCTGCGGCTGGTGCCGGGAACGCCGCGTCGCTGGAATCCCGACAGTGCCGCCGGAAGCCGCCGGGCCCCGGCGCGCATGGCGAGGAATATCGCACACCTCGCGCAATTGTCAGCGGGAAATCTCGTTATGCGGGAAAATTCACGGGGCCGGTCGGGCATCCCGTGCGGCGCTTATGCCGGCGCGACCGCCGCCGCATCCGGGTGCAGGCGGAAGCCCGCATCCCAGCCGAGTTCGCTCCTGGCCTTGTCGCAGGTCACGGAATCGTTCGCGCCCGCGATGTTGTAGATGCCCGGCCGGGCCTTCGTGACGGCAAGCCAGGCAGCGGATGCCGCCGCATCGACATGGACGGGCGCCGGCCCCTCAGGATTGTCGAAGCCGGTTCCCGGCCCGAAGATCCGGCCGTAACGAAGCACCACGCCTTCGAGCGGCGGGGAATTCAGCACGGCGCGCTCGAGCGCCAGCACTCCTTCCACGGTTATGCCCCTGGAGCCCTCGGCTCGGACGTCCAGCGGATCGTCCTCGCCATGAGGTTCCGGTCCCGGCGCGTAGACCCAGGCGATGCTCTGGGCAATCATCCGCTTCGCTCCGCTCTTGAGCGCCGCGGCAACTAGGTTGCTGGTTCCCTCCGACCGGACGCGCGCGTTTCGTTTGACCGCCTCCCCCATCCTTGCCGGGTCCAGTCCGGGCGGCAGGTCGGTCAGTTGATGGATGACGATCTCCGGACGGACGGCTGCCATGACTTCCTCGAGGCGAGGGCCGTCGAACACGTCGACGACGATCGGCCGAACGCCCAGCGCCCGCAGCGCCTCGACCTTCTCGGGCGATCGGGTCGTCCCGTAAACGTCGTAACCATCGGCGAGAAGCAGCGGCGCCAGGCGCCGGCCGATCGCGCCGCCTGCTCCGGCGAGGAAGATCGTCTTCGTCATGGGTTTCCGGTCCTTGCGCGGGCGCCGTCCCGGCGGACGTTTCGCCGCCGTTTCCTGGAGGTGGAACAAAGGCAGGACCGGAACGAATATCTCATCCGAGGCACAGTCGCCAATATCGACTCTGCCCTGGCCGGCGGCGCGCCTCAGTTCAGCCGGGCGGAGAGGCTCAGAGGCAGGGCGTTAGGTATCGCGAAGTTCATGGCGAGCGCCCTGCGGAACCGCTTGCCGGAGAAGTTGCCGATATTGGCGCGGGGGATTTCCAGCGGATCCTTCATGAGCGAAAGCGTCCCCGCGCGCGTCGTGAACGCCGCGGCGTACCCCGCCTCCCGGGCGAGAGCGACGGATGTCCCGTCGAAGTTTCCGAAGGGATAGGCGAACATGTCGACCGGCCGGCCACAGACCTCCTCGCAAGCCTTCCGGCACCGAAGGATCTCGGCGCGCTGTCCGTCCGGACCCAGCGCCGGCAGGGAAGGATGGCTCATGGTATGGGCACCGATTTCCATAAGTCCGCCGGCCGCCATCCGAGCCGCCTGCTCCGCGCTCATGGCCCGGTTGGACCGGTCATCGCCATCAGCGATGTCCGCCCACTCCGCAAGTCGGCCGAGGCATTCGTCGCGCCGGATTTCGTCCAGGACCAGCAGCCTGCGCCACAACGCGTAATAGAGGGCCTTCCGGCCCCTTTCGTCGATGTTCGCAGAGGCGGCCGCGCCCGCGTTCCGCCACAGGAATCTCTCGTCACCGATGTCGAGCATCAGCGCGGGCGGCAGCTCCGGGGGATCGAAGACGATCCGGGTCAGCTTGTCCCACCAGAATTCGCGGTTGCGGCCAAGGGCGTCCGCGACGAGGAAGGTCGTAGCCGGGCACTGGAATTCGGCGAGGATGGGCAGCGCGTTCTCGAAGACGTCGACATACCCGTCGTCGAAGGTGATCGCGACCATGCCCGTTCCCCTGCCCTGCCGGGCCTCCTCGAGCAGCGTCCTCAGGGGAACGACCCGGCGGGTCTCCGACAGGATGCGGACATGCTCGCGGAAGTTCTCGGGCGTGACTGCCAGTTCCCAAGGGTCGTTCCTGAGATTCGCCACACGATGGTACATGAGGACGATCGGCTCCCTGGGAGACAGAACCGATCGGGCCAGGGTTTCAAGCCGGTTTCGCCACTTCATCGTGCCCTCCTCGTCGCTGGCCAGCCTCGGGTCGGGGAAGGCATGGCGCATCCAGGAACCGCCGCCAGGAGGCCGAAGCGGCCTCGGGCGGCAACATCCGTCCGTCGGATCTCATGGCGCATAGCCCCCCAGCCGGAACCCGCACCCCTGCAGCATCCGCGAAAACCAGCCTGCTCCGCTCCCGGCCGGCGCTTGCCTTTCCGCCGCGGTGAGCGCCATGGCGAGGAAGAGCACCAGGGTAAGAAGCGTCGGCACCGACGCGATATGAGCCTCGGTGGCGCCCAGGATCATCAGNTACGGGATCAGGTAGGACGAAAGCGTCCGGCTCTGTTCTGTCAGCCAACGACAGCAAAGCACGGCAAGGGCGAATGTCAGCGGCACGGCCCCGACAAGGCCCGTGGTGAGCAGCGCCTGAAGCAGAAGGTTGTGGGCGTTGTACCCGGCGTCCGCGTTCCCGTACCACCCCCGTGACAGGACGGCCTCGGCGCTGTTGAAGCCGTAGCCGAGCAGCGGACGGTCCAGGAACGTGTCCCAGACGAACAGCCACAGATCGGTTCTGCCGGTCAGGGTCAGGATCTCGCGCGCATCGCCGGAACGGCTGAACGAGCCCAGCATTCCGTCGAACCGCGGCATCAGCCCCAATCCGAATACCAGCGNAATNCCGGCCGCGCCTAATCCCGACAGTACGATCCCGGCNGGCAATGNGCGCCGTTGCCGGAGCCATACCGCACCGACCGAAAGCGCCAGCGCCAGCGCGGTGGTGCGGCTGCCGGTAGCCAGAATCGTCGCGGCGCCGAGGAGCCCGAACACCCACGCCAGACGCCGATCGAGATAGCCNCGGGCCGCGGCCGGGAGCACGACGCAGAGCAGGCAGGCGGCCTCCACCGCCAGCATGTTCGGATGGGAAGATAGGCCCATGAGGCGGTGGTCCTCGTCGCCCTCCTGCAAGGGGAGGAAGGCGCTTTCGGGCATCGCCACGGCAGAGATCCACGACGCCGCGAGATAGAGCGCAAGCCCGTGGCAGAGGATGAGCATGATGTCGCGCTCGCTGCATCTGGCGACGATGAGGCAAGCGAACAGGAGATAGGCCAGCAGGCCGAGGGCGCAGGCCGCGGAATAGGCGGGCACCGGAGAATAGAGACTGGACAGGATGCCGATGCCGGTAAAGGACAGGACAGCGAGGAGCGCCCGGTCGCGCAGAAGCCCGGCGTAGATCCGAAAGGTCAGCGCGCAGGTCAGCAGAAGCATCGCCCAGAGGCCGAGCTTCAGCCCGTTCTGCCAGTCGAGGCCGACCGCGCCGATCTCGCGGCTTCGGAAGCTGATCGCCGGAAGGACGGCGACGACGGCGAGCAGTCCCGCCATGGCCCACCGGCGGCCCTGCACGACGGCGAGGAAGCCGAAGCCGCCCGCGGCCACGCAAACGATCGCAACGGGCAAGAGATAAGCGACCACGTCCCTCTGCCCTGCCAGGAGCCAGGCGGCCCACGCGGTCGCGACAGCGAACCCCGCCAGCCAATCGAGACAGCCGATCCGACCTCTCATTACTTCCCCTGCAGCACTATCGCCTTGTCCCGAGACCGGGTGGGGGTCGGGCAAGGCTGGAACGCCCATTCGGGCCAGGGCGCGCGTCTGACGCCGCCCCGGGCCCGCGCCAACCGCGGTTGATGGAAGAACTCCTGACATGGACCGAACGCCCGGCACAACTCCCTCAAAGGAGGATCGCTCGGACGAAGTGGGTATCCCGGGAGAGCAATGGCCACACGTCCCGGATGTGCGTTACCTANCGGATTGATGAAAATCTTCGGGGAAGTTTAGTCAACCCCTACGCATCGCAAGGAGACGCGACATGGATGCGCCAGTCGATGTAAAGGGTAGCATCGCATCGAGGGGAACTGCCACCCTGCAGATCGAGGGAGTGAAGTCGTCCGCTAAGGCCGCGCGGATCTCGCTGTACCGTGGCGTCAAGAGGGCGATCGACATCGGCTGTGCCCTGGTCCTCCTTTTCCTGTTCCTTCCGCTGTTCCTCGTGATCGCCGTCCTGGTGGCGACGGACGGCGGCCCCGTCCTCTTCCGGCACAAGCGGGTCGGGCGCGGGGGCGTGATCTTCCCATGCCTCAAGTTCCGCACCATGGTTCCGGACGCGGAGCACCTGCTCGCCGAATATCTCCGGCATCATCCGGAGGCGGCCCGGGAGTGGCGGGAGTACCAGAAGCTCACCTTCGATCCGCGCATCACCACGATCGGGAAGGCGCTCCGGGCGTCCAGCCTTGACGAGCTGCCGCAGCTCCTCAATGTCCTCAAGGGCGAGATGAGCCTCGTGGGGCCNCGCCCGGTCACGGCGGAGGAGCTTTCCCGCTACGGCGCCGCCGCCGAACACTACAAGTCGGTGCTCCCCGGAATTACGGGCCTGTGGCAGATCAGCGGCCGCAACGCCCTTTCCTACGGGCAGCGGGTCGCCCTCGACATCGAATATGTGAAGGGGTGGAGCCCGATGCTGGACATCTGGATCCTTCTCAAGACGCCGCTCGCCGTCCTGTCNCGGAAGGGGGCGCGATGATCCCCGTCGACANCGGCAGCATGGGGAGAGACGGCCCGTGACGACCNTAAGCGTACTTATGTCTACCTATGCCGGCGAGAAGGCCGCGAATCTCGCGGCCGCTCTCGAGAGCATTTGCGGTCAGACGCGGCCGCCCGAACAGATCGTCCTGGTCGTGGACGGGCCGGTGGGCGAAGAGCAGGAAACCGTCATCGCCCACTATGCGACTGACCGTCGCGTCGCCCGGATGGACGTCGTCCGCCTGCCCGAGAGCCGGGGCCTTGCGCTTGCCATGAATGCGGGCCTCGACCGCTGCATCGGCGACTACATCGCCCGCATGGACAGCGACGACATCAGCATGCCGGACCGGCTAGAGCTGCAACTCGGCTACGTCACGGAAGACCGAAGCCTCGACGTGGTCGGGTCCTGGTCGGAAGAGTTCTTCGAGGACGGAACGAAGCCGCAGTTGAAGATCGGCCCCGTGCGGCACCACGCGATCGTCGACGCCCTGCGATGGAGGAACGTCCTGGTCCATCCCGCGCTGCTCATCCGCGCGGAGATCCTCCGGCGGGTCGGCGGATACAAGGCGGATTTCGGCAAGCTCGAGGACTATGACCTCTTCGTGAGGCTCGTCCAGGCGGGTGCGCGCTTCCACAACATTCCCAAGGTGCTGGTCCGCGTCCGGTCCAGCCTCGACCAGCGAGCGAGGCGCGGCGGGCTCGGCTACTGCATCAACGAGATCCGTTTCCGCCGCGCCTGCCTGCGGCGGGGCTTCCTGAACNCCCGCCAGTTCCTCGTTACGACTTCGGCTTATGTCCTGTTCCGATTAGTGTCGGCCACTTCGCGCCGCCACGCTTACGCCATGGTGCGCAGATGACATCCGACACCTCGTCCCTCGACATTCCCTCGTTCACTTCCCGGTCTCGGCTTCCGTGGGTCCGCCGGCCGGCCCCGGGCCCGCGCCTTGAGGCGGCCCGCTCGTCCCCATGGGTGCAGGACGACAAGCAGGACAAGCCGAGCCAGCGGCATGACCGGGCCAGGCGCGCGATCCTGCGCCGCTTCCTGGTCGGCTTCATTCCGGTCGTGGCGCTCACCGCCATTGCCTGGCCCTACATTCCGCGTCGTTACGAAGCGTCCGCCGTGATCGTGCTGCGCCCGTCGGATACCGGGACGTCCGACGGCGCCGTGTCATGGGGGCAGATCCTCGACGAGAACGCGATCCAGTCGGAAATCGACCATATCGCCTCGACCAGGCTGGCGGACGCGGTCATAGCAAAGCAGGAACTGCTGACCGATCCGGAATTCGCGCATGGAGGCGGGCTGATCCGCCGTGTCGGGATCGCGCTCGGGCTGGTGACGCCGAAGCCGGTGACGGAGGCGGAGATCCGCCAGGAATTGGCCGAGCGCCTCACCGTCTCTCGCGACCGCAGGTCATACACCGTCACCTTCGGCTACTGGTCGGCAGACCCGGGGAAGGCCGCCGACATGACGCAGGCACTTCTCGACGCCTATATCACCGATCAGGTCAGCCGGAAGCGGGACGCGATCGAGAAGGTCGCGGCATGGATGCGCGCCGACGCCTATGCCCGGGGCGTCACCTACGACGCCTCCAAGCAGGCACTCGATAAGCTCCTGGCCGAATCGGGGCTGATGGATACCGGGGAGAAGGTCGCGATCGACAATGTGCTCGCCATTCTCAGCACCCAGGCCGCGGAGGCGCGGTCCCGGATCATCGANGCGACCATCCGCGTCAACACGCTCCACGAAATGCNGGCGGCGGGCGAGATCGCGAACGCTCCCGAGGTGCTGGAGTCCCCGATCGTCCAGCGGCTGAAGGAAAGCCTGGCGACCGTCCTCTCGCAGAGCGCCGTCCCCGGCAGCGAGGCGCGAGCGATCAACGACAAAATCGCCGCCGAGGCGGACCGGATCGTTCACGCGGCGGAAGTCGAGCTCGCGGCATGGCAGCGACGCGAAGAGATGCTGGCGAACGAGATCGCGAGCCTGCGCGCACGGCTGGTCGAACGTCGTCGGAACGAGTTGCAGATGGAGGAGCTGAAGGCCCAGGTCGCCTTCGACAAGGAGGCCTACGACCAGGCCGTGCGGCGCATGCGCGCCCAGATGGCGCGCGTGGACGGCGTCCTGCCGGACGTCCAGATCGTCACGAAACCCTACGCCCCGCTGCGGCCGTCCTTCCCGCAACCTCTGTTGACCGCTGCCGCCAGCCTGCTGCTGGCCACGATGGCCGGCGCCCTGATCGCATGGCGCCCGCTTCTCGAAGCGGTCCGGCGCCCGGCGGAAGCGCCGCGAACCGATACCGATGTCGGTCGCGCGCCGGTCGTCGACAGGGATATCCCGCGTCCGACCGTTACCCCCGGCATCCACGAGGCGGTCGTGCCTCAAGATGCCACGCGTGGCCTGGGCAGACGCCTCTGAGCAGGTGACGCGCATGCTCCGCAACGCGGCGGAGATTGCCCGCTCGGACGGGACGGGACGGGGACCGGGATGGTTGGACAGCCCCCTGCTTTATGCGTTGGGGGCCCCGGCGATGAGCGTNCTGGGCGCTGTGACGACGCTGCTCGCGCCCATGCTTCTCGATCCGGTTTCATTCGGCGCATTCGCGCTGATGTCGGTGCTGTTCCAGAACGCCAGCTACTTCGACCTCGGGCTGTCCCAGGTCAGCGACAAGGTCCTGGCCGGGGAAGGAGCCATGACGCTCGTGCGCGCCGAGGAGATCGTCCAGGCCCGCTGGGTCGCCTCGCTGCTGGTGGGCGCCGTCCTCCTGCCGCTGGCCTCGATCCTGGCGATTGCCGACGGGCATTTCACCCCGGGCCAGGGGGCGCTCGCCATCGGCGCCGGCCTTGCGATGATGATCGCCAATGGGCGCGTCATCGCCTTCCGCAGCATGTCGCTGGTGCGGGAGTTCACCGTCTCCGCCCTGCTGTTGCAGGCGGGCCTCACCCTACCCCGCCTGCTCGGCCTGCTGCTGGCCGGCGTGAACGGATGCTTCGCCGCCCTGGGCTTGTGGTTCGGCACGCTGGCCCTGGTGCTGGCGCGCCCCGGAAAGTTCGATCGCCATCGGATCGTCATGGCCGTCAGGATGATCCGCACGGGCCTGCCGCTGTTCGTGTTCGGCGGACTCTGGATCGTGTTCACGGTCGCCAGCCGCTGGATATCCTCCGCCCTGTCCGGAGAGCACGACTTCGGCCTGTTCGCCTTCGGCGCCAATCTGACCTTCATCGCCGTCATCACCATCGGAACGATCACGCAGGTCCGTTACCCGAAGATCATCGTCGCCTTCCATAAGTCGACCGAAGAAGGGTCCCGCATGCTCGGCATGGACGTCGCCCGATTGACCATGGCGCTTTCGGCCCTGGTGGCGGCCGGCATACTCTCCGCCGGCACCGTCATCGCCGCCCTGTTTCCCGCCTTCATCGAGGCGCATGCGGCGACCGTGGTCATCGGCATGTCGTGCATTCCGCTCGGCATCGCCGTTTGGATGCTGCCGATCGCGATCGCCTTTTCGACGATGCCGGTGGTGCAGAGCGCCGGCGTTTTCGGGCCGCCGCTGCTGGCGCTGGCGCTCGGCATGACGATCGGCAATGCCATGAACGGCATCGTCGGACAGGCCTGGGCCTGCGTCGGGGCCTCCGTCCTTCTCGTCGTCACGCTTCTTTTGCACATGCGCCGGATCGGCATCCTGGGGACGGGCCTCTGCCGCCGCATCGTGCTGACCCTCGCCGCCTTCCTTGGCGCCTGCGCCGTTCTTGCGGTCCTGACCTACAATAGCCGCGCCGCCGCCGCGACCCCTGCGGAAGAGACGATGCCGCCCTATGGCTGGGACCTGTCGTTCAGCGACGAATTCGAGACTCTCGAATTGTGGGATGGAGTTCACGGGCTCTGGGAGCCNCACTATCCCTGGGGCGCACGGAAGAACAACGACGAGCTTCAATTCTACGTCGATCCCCGGCCCGGCCAGGATGCGTGGGCGCTGGCCGCCTTGGAGCCGTTCCAGGTGCGCGACGGGATCCTGTACATCCGTGCCGATCGGATCCCGTCCGATCTCCGGTCCGAAGCCCAGGACCGCAGCTATTCCTCCGGGCTCCTCACCACGGCCAGGTCCTTCGCCTTTCGCTACGGCTATGTCGAGGCCCGTGCCCGCATCCCTTCGGGCAAGGGCTTCTGGCCCGCCCTCTGGCTCATCCCGGTCGACCAGTCCTGGCCGCCCGAAGTCGACATCCTGGAGGCGCGCGGGTCGCGGCCGGACCGGTACTGGACGACGATGCATTACGGGCGCCCCGGCCGGCCGTCCCGCATGACGAGGCGGATCGACACCCCCGATCTGTCGGAGGATTTCCACGTCTTCGGCATGAAATGGACGGAAGACCACGTGACCTGGTTTTTCGACGGCCGGCCCGTCTTCCGTGCCCGGACGCCGGCCGACATGCACAAGCCGATGTACGTGGTCATGAACCTTGCCGTGGGCGGCCGCTGGGACGGTTCGCCCAACGATACGACGCCGTTCCCGTCCGAATTCGCGATCGACTATGTGCGGGTCTATACGCCGCCGTGAGAGGCCCCGTGAAAAGGAGCCCGAAGGGTGAAGCTCTCGGATGTTCGCCGGCTGGGTGCCGGACGGCTCGCGGTCGACGACCTGGCGGCGCCCTGCGCGACGCCCGGCCGGGATCCTCGATGCCCGGGGGCCGGGGGCGACGGGCGGCTACCCGCCCTTGCTGCGGCGCTCTCTCAGCAGCGTGATGCCGAGGAGCCCGGTCAGGTACCCCAGTTGGAGCGCGACGACTCCCAGCGCCAGATCGAGGAGATCTACCGAACCGGTCCCGGAGATCGCGAGGACCACGTCCCCCACGACGAAGGCGAGCACGGCAGCGATCAGGATCGGGAAGCGGAAACGGAGACCGACGGCTCCNCCCAAGACGAACAGGAACAGGAACAGGGCCATCGCGTTCGACACTCCCACTCCTCGCAGGGACGCAANTCCGGGCCGGACGGGCGGTCTGCCCGCGCGGAACGGAATCGGTGAAGACATTTCGCCAAGACAGGATGACCACAATGACGCCTTCAGGGGAAGATCTGCCGCCCGCCGAANTTTCAGCTCCCGCCGCCCCCCGACCGCATGGATCAGAGGGCGGGNCTGGACTGGTCAGCGTCGTGATTCCGACGCGCAACAGGCCGGAGGCCGTGTGCCGTGCCGTCGCCAGCGTCCAGGCGCAGACATATCGGGAGTTCGAGATCATCGTCGTCATCGACGGCAAGGATCCGGCGACGATGTCGGCGCTCGAACGCCTCGGCGAGCCCCGGCTGAAGGTCATCGNGCATGAGACCAACCAGGGGCCGGGCGCTGCACGCAATACCGGAATCCGGGCGGCCGCTGGACATTGGGTGGCGTTCCTGGACGATGACGACGAATGGCTTCCGCGCAAGCTGGAACGCCAGGTCGCCGAGGCCAGGCTCCTCGGCGACGGGAATGCCATCCTCACCTGCCGCGTCCATGCCGAATTCGGCTCGCAGCGGATGGTGTGGCCCGCTCGACGCCCGCAGGCGGGNCAGCACGTCAGCGAATATCTCATCGACCGCCCGACCCTGATGTCGAGGCCGGGCTACGTCGCCACGCCGACGATCATGGTGAGGCGCGATCTTGCCCTCGCGCATCCCTTCCCGAACGACGGGGATCACGAGGACTGGAGCTGGCTTCTGCTGCTGTGNGGNGAGGCCGGAGCCCGCCTGCACTTCGTCTGGGAGCCGCTGGTCGTCGTGAAGATCTCCGAAACGCTGTCATCGCGAAGCCACCGCAACGAGTGGCGGACGTCTCTCGACTGGGCGCGGAAGTACCGCCACCTCATGACGCGGATGGCCTTCGCCTCATTCGTGCTGACCAAGGTCGCCGGGCGGGCCCGAAGGGCGCGCGAATGGAAGGCGTTCCCGGAAATCCTCGCGACCTCGTTCCGCCTGGGAAGCCCGCGATTGCGCCATCTCATCGTATTCGCGGGGACCTGGCTCCTGCCGGTCAAGGGAGTCCAGAAGATGTTCACGCGCGCCCTTTCCTGGGCCTGAACGGCCTCGTCGCAAAGAGAGCGTCCGGCGGGATTTCCGTCCCGGGAGCAATCGGCCTTCCGCTTCGTCTTGGTTGCAGAGCATAAGACGGGAGGTTGAGTATGCAGGTCCTGGTGACGGGAGGGGCCGGCTATATCGGCTCGCATTGCTGTGTTGCGCTGATCGAGGCCGGATATCAGCCGCTTATTCTCGATAACCTCAGCAATTCCAGCCGCGCGGTCGTCGGCCTCATCGAGCGGATTGCGGGCCGCCGACCCGGCTTCATCGAGGGCGATGTGCGGGACGGCAGGCTTCTGGACCGTGTCTTCGCCGATCATGAGATCGGCGGCGTCATTCATTTCGCGGCCCTCAAGGCGGTGGGCGAGTCGGTCGCCCGGCCGCTCGAATATTTCGACAACAACGTGCATGGCACGCTGTCCCTGCTGACGGCGATGCGACGGGCCGGCGTGAAGACCTTCGTGTTTTCTTCCTCGGCGACCGTCTATGGCGAACCGGACCGCGTCCCCATAACGGAGGATTTTCCGCGCAGCGCGACCAATCCCTATGGCCGCTCCAAGCTGATGACCGAAGACATTCTCGGCGACCTCGCCTATGCCGACCCGGAATGGCGCATCGCGCGGCTGCGCTATTTCAACCCCGCCGGAGCGCATGAAAGCGGACTGATCGGCGAGGATCCCAGGGACATTCCGAACAATCTGATGCCCTTCATCGCCCAGGTGGCGATCGGCCGTCGCGAGCAGCTGATGATCTTCGGCGACGACTATCCGACCCGCGACGGGACCGGCGTGCGCGACTACATCCACGTCATGGATCTGGCCGAAGCGCATGTGGCGGCCCTCGAATATCTGAAGGAAAAGGGCGGCGTTCTTACCGTCAATCTCGGTACCGGGGCCGGCGTCAGCGTGCTCGAAATGGTTCGGGCCTTCGAACGGGCAAGCGGCCGCGCCATTCCTTGCAGGATCGTCGGAAGGCGGCCCGGCGACGTGGCCGAATGCTGGGCGGACCCGACGCTCGCCAACCGTCTTCTGGGCTGGAAGGCAAGGCGCTCGCTCGACCAGATCTGCGCGGATACCTGGCGCTGGCAGAGCCTCAATCCCGACGGTTATCGGGATATCGAATACGAGGGCGTGCCGGGCGACCTGCGATCGCCCGATCTGGTTCCTGTGTCCGCATAAGGGCACCCCATTCGGCAATGTGCGGGGCGACCGGCCACAGCNCCTCTGACCGGGGCCGCGGCGGCCGGTCGCCGAGCGGCGGCGGATGCGGCGCGCCCCTGTCGGCGTCGTCCGCAAAAGCGTTAAGCTGATGGCCACAATCGCCTTCGATGCCGAACGGGGATAGCTGACGAATGCTTCTGAACGACGATTTGAGCGTGCCGGCCGTGGTCCATGCCGCAAGGCTCGACTGGGTCGCAAGTCCCACCCGGGGTGTGGACCGGCGCATGCTGTTCCGCATCGGCGAAGAGAAGGCCCGGGCGACATCGATCGTGCGCTATGCGCCGGAGAGCCGATTTCCCCATCACGACCACCCGGGCGGCGAGGAGTTCTTCGTCCTCGAAGGCACCTTCCAGGACGAGACGGGGGATTTTCCAGCGGGCTCCTATGTCCGCAATCCGCCGGGCACGGGCCACGCGCCGGGCTCGCGGGAGGGCTGCACCATCTTCGTGAAGCTGTGGCAGTTTCGCCGGGACGATCGCCTGCGCATCGTCCGGCGCCCCGGCGAAGGCGAGAAGGCCGATCCGTCGCCCGGCATCCTTGCCTCGACGATCCTCTTCGACAACGGCCACGAACAGGTGCGCCTCGAGGAATGGGAGCCGGGGGCCAGGATTCGGCGGGACAACCGGGAGGGGCTCGAACTGCTCGTCCTCTCGGGCGCTTTCTCCGACGGAGAGAATGCGCTCGAAGCGCAGTCCTGGCTGCGCCTGCCGGCCGGCTATCCCCTGGAGGCAGCAGTCGGCCCGGATGGCGCCAAGGCCTGGCTCAAGTCCGGCTCTCTGCTGTCGGACAATGTCGTGCTGTTCTGAGCCGGAACCGGATGAGCCTGTCCTGCGGAAGTGCCGGCACGCTTCCGCGTCCGGATCTCCAACACCGCCCGACGGATCAAGCGCTCACTTCGGACGGTCGCGGACCAGGGGCAGGGAAAGCGCGAATATCAGGGCGGTATCGACGGCGATGCGCAGCGTCCAGACGGAGGCGGCTCCGATGATGCCGAAGCTTGTGGTCGCGAACCAAAGGCCCAGGAGATAGAAGGGCAGCTCTGCAAGCTGCAGGACGGCAGTTGCCCGCGCCCGGCCCGAACTCTGCAGAAGCGTGTGCGGAACATGGGCCAGGCAGTTGATGAAAATCCCGATCGCGAGGATCGACAGCACCGGTGCGCTCTCGACAGCGAAGCCTGGGTCGATCCAGAGCGCCAGGAGCGGTTCGGCAAAGATCGCGAGGACCGCACAAAGAGGGAAAAGAAGCACGGCGAGGGCAAGGATGCTCCGCAGGAAGATGGCCCTGCGCTCGGCGCGGCCGGAGTCGATCCTCGAGGCGAAGGACGGGAAGAGTACGGCCGTGAGGGCACCCGGAACGATCCAGAGCTTCGTCACCATCTCATGCGGCGTGGCATAGAAGGCCACGGCTGCCGCCGAGACGGTGGCGCCGATGACGAACCGGTCGGCATAGTTCATCAGCGGCCCGATGATGCTGGAAGCGCTGAACCATCCCCCGAGCGAAAACAACCGGCGAAGTTCCGCCCGGTCGAACCGGAAATGTCCCCCGGGCCGCCTCAGCGCGAAATAGGCGTGGGGAAGAAGCGCGATCGCCCGTCCGAATGCCAGCGTCCACCCGATCAGGTCGAGCCGGGGGCCGAACAGCCAGAGCGAAAGGATGGGCCCGGCGAAGGTGAACGCCCCCGTCGGTATGCGTATCGCGTTGACGATGCCGAACTGATGCNGGGCCTCCAGGACGCCGCGAAGACCGGACGTTACGATGATGAAGGGGACGGCGGCCGCCATTGCAACCACGGCGGCTGCGGCCTGGGCCGGATCGGGCACGCCGTCGAGATGCGCCACGATCGGCCGGGAAAACGCAGCCAGGACGCCTGCGCCCAGCAGGCCGATCGCCAGCATGACGCAAAGGGCCGTGAAGATGATGGCGCCGGATGAGGACCTGTCGCCCCGGCTCTCGGATACCGCCAAGCGAAGAGTCAGCGCGCGTCCCAGCCCCATGTCGAGGAGGCCGAAATAGCTTACCAAGGCCCACATCAGCGCGAGAAGGCCGAACCCCTCCGATCCGATTTCCTCGATAAGGATGGGAATACATAGGAATGCAAAGACCAGAGGAAGCGCCAGGCCGACCAGATTGAGAACAGTGCTTCTAATCATCGGTTGCTTTCGAGAACAGCGGAAAGGTTCAGCAAAAGGTCGGCCGGCCACCATTGCTTCACGATGGGCTACGCGCTAGAAGCCGAAGCCAAAACATGACGTGCCGATGGGGAGGCAATGGATCGGGTTCAAATCATCGGCACTTGGCTGGTTCTGTGCTTTCTAGCCGCCATTTTCTATGATGACATCTGGATTGGCATCACGCTCCCGCTGTCCGTGCTTCTGTTGCCGCCGTTGATCGCCGTCAGCGGCCCGATCCGAGTTTCCGGAATCCCAGCGGGCTTTTTCCTGCTTTCCAGCCTGGCGCTGATCGTGGGCGTTCAGACATTGACCGCATGGCCGCCGAGAGGCCAGCAGGATCTCGTCGTCTATCTGCCGATCTTCTATGCGGCGATTGCCATATTCGCGCTGAGAAACCGCGGTTTGTCGGACCGGCACATGAAGCGCGTCCTGTGGGTCGGCGGTCTTCTCAGTGCAGTGACCATGCTGCTGGTCGCGATCTTCATGCCGACCGGAGAGTTCTTGGTTCCCGGCCAGGCATCCTGGCGCACCGATCTTGAATACAGAGAAGAGATCGCTCGACGCCGGGAACAGCTTCCCCCCGAAAAGGCGTCCGCAATCATAGTGACGGACCCTCGCCTCTTGGTCAGCGATACCGACACCGAGACCGCCGTCTCCGCCCCTGTCCGTCAGGTCAGGCCCCCGATTACAGCCGACGAACAACAGCTCTATTACATCAAATCCCTGTTCCGAAATGCGCTCGGCGTATCGAATTATATCGCCGTCTTCTTCGTATTCGTCGCCACGGTGTCTCTTTTCGCAGGATCGCTGCCCTTGGCCGCCCTGTTCGCGGCGTGCGCGGCGCTGACCTTTTCCCGATTTGCCATGGTGTTTCTGGCCATCACGGCGGTGGTGTGGGTCGCCGACAGGCGATACGGGAAACGGTGCGCATTGGCGGCTCTCGCCTTGGCGGTGGCGACCGGCATGGCGCTGGTCTACTTCACAAGAGATGCATCCATTGTTCCGACCTCACTGAGCATCCGGGCCGCGTACTGGCTGAGCGGGTTGGAAGCGATATCGAACCGCCCGCTGTTCGGAGCACCGCGATCGTACATCCTCGATGCACAGAACATTTCCATCCTTTGGAACCCGCACAATTCGTTGATCCATTACGCCGCAATTTTCGGACTCGTCGGCCTGGCGATTTACCTCGTCTACGCCGTCGTCGTACTCCGCACCTTCGGCAGGCTTATGGAAACCTCTGCGGTCTGGAAGGGCATCTTCTACGGTTTCGCGATCCTTTACGCGTGGTCGTTCTTCGAGTCGATCGCCCTGACACCTGCCTTCGAAATACTGATCGCCAGCCTTTACGCCCTCGCCCTGAACGTGAGGCAGGGTGCGACGAACGAACGAGCGCGTGCATGAAGGTCCTTGTCACCGGCGCTCGGGGAGCCCTTGGCAGCAGCCTCACGACGGAACTGGTCGAGAGACGGATTCCGGTCGTTCTCGTCTCCCGGCAGGAGACGTTCGCGTTTACCGGCGTCGAAATCGCAACCGGCGACCTGTCGAATGCGGCGTTCGCGCGGGAAGCCGTGAGGGGGGTGACCCATATCCTTCACTGCGCGGGCGAGAAGCGCGACCCGGGCCGGATGATGGCGGGCAACGTGGTTGCAACCCGGAACCTTATCGAAGCCGCCGCGGCGGAAGGCGTGCTGCGCTTCATCCATGTGAGCAGTGTCGGGGTCGTCGGCAAATCGTCTCGGCTCATCATCGACGAGGATACCGAATGCTTGCCGATGAATTTCTACGAGGAAACCAAGCACGAGGCCGAGGAGATCGTCAGAGCGTCAGGACTGCCCGGCGCCATCATTCGGCCGACCAACATCGTCGATGAACGGAATCTGGAACCTTGGGTGACGATGAGCGCATGGAAGCTCATGCTCAAGGCAAGAGAGAACTCCCACCTCGTCTATATGGGCGATGTCGTCGCCGCCCTGCTCTTCCTGCTGGAATCGGACGCCGCGGGAATGGAGACCTACATCATCTCCAGCGACGACGAGGAAAGCGGCAAGGTCGGCGATGTCGTCCGCTTCCTGACCGGGCGCCGCGCGGCCGTGAGCGCGCCGCTGCATCTCCCCTATCTGCTCCGGCGGGTCCGCGACAGGAACGCGAATTTCGGGAACAAGCTGTATTCCCCGGCGAAGCTGGCCGAGGCCGGCTTCACGCGACCTTACGGTCTGCGAGAGGGGCTTCGCCGCAGCCTGTCCGGATACCGGCAGCGCCGTTAGTCGTCAGGGTGGGAACGGCCCGGGAATTGGAAGAAGCGAAGTTGCCCAGGGTCGCCGTCCTGATGTCCGTATTCAACGGAGCCAGGTATCTCGGCGAGCAGATCGACAGCATATTGGCGCAGAAGGACGTGGCCGTGTCCCTCTACGTCAGGGACGACGGATCGACCGACGAAACCGCCCGCATTCTGAGAACCTACGAGGCGAAGCACGACAACGTGCACGTGATCGGCGCCGCGAATGTCGGGGTGACCCGCAGCTTCCTGTCCATGCTGCAACTATGGGATTTCGATGCCGACTACTTCGCCTTCAGCGACGCAGACGATGTCTGGCGGCCTGAAAAGCTTGCGCAAGCGTGCCGGCACATCGAATCGAACCGGAAGCAGACACCGGTGCTGTATTGCGGGCAGCTTGAGTTCGTCGACGAGAACCTGAAGCACCTGGGCTGGGGGATGCCGGTTCGCCGTCCCCTGGGAGTCGAGAATGCGTTGGTCGAATCCAGGGCGTCCGGTGCGACCAGCGTCTTCAACCGGCGCGCCTACGAGGTCCTCTGCCGGTACTCATCCCAAAGGGCGGTGCTGCACGACGCCTGGGTCTATCTGGTCATCTCCGCGTTCGGCAATGTGATCTTCGACGCTCGGGCCTTCATCCGGTACCGCCAGCACGGGGCGAACGCCATCGGCGGCAAGCCGAGCGCCTTCATCAGGTAAAAGCTGCGTTTGGCGCGCCTCAAAGGCGGACATCCCGGCTTTCATGCCCAGGCCCGCTCCCTCTATCTGCAGACCCGCCACGTGCTGCCGCCGAAGAAGCGGAGGGCGATCGCCAGCTATGTCCACCATCGGGACAGCACGGCCCAGCGCCTGCGGTTCGCCATCATCCCGCCCGTATATTTCCAGAGGTTCCGCAGCGACCTGTTCTTCAAGCTGCTCGTCCTGATCGGCCGAGCGTGACGGCCCGGCATGGGGCGAGCGCCCGCCGCACGCCCCGCCACGGCAGCCCCGGCAACGACGGACCGGCGCAGATGGCGAGATGTGGCCCGAAGCATGAGGAGATCCGTAGCCTCACGGCAGCAGGCGCTTCAGATTGGCGGTAACGGTGACCGCCAGGAAGCCGACGGCCTTGCGCGTCAGCAAGCTGCGCGGGTCGGTCAGGAAGGCGCGGGTGAAGCGCCGGGCGGCACGGCCGGGACGCAGCGAGCGGCCGTGAATGACGCCGGAGAGAAGCAGGGCATGGGCATTTGCCTGGGCTTCGAGGCGCCGGATGCGGTCGGGAAGGTCGGGCCGGCTGAAATACCGCCCGACCATGCGCAGGGGTTCGTCCGCCCGTTCCGGGGTTGTCGGGCGATAGGTCGTCGAGCCCGGGTGGATCCGATAGTCGGCGAGGACATGCGGCACGCGCATGAAGGGGCCGAGCAACGCCATGCGCAGGAAGAAGTCGAGATCGGGCATCAACCGAAGCGCGGCGTCCCAGGGACCGGCCCGCTCATAGGCATCACGGCGGAAGAGGGCACCGGGGCCGGGCAGGCTGTGCAGCAGTCCGATCAGGCGCTTCTCGTCATAGTCCGGCGTGGTCACCACGCCCGTCGCCCGCGACTTCCCGTCGATCAGGCCGAAATCGGGATAGGCAAGAACGGCCTCCGGCGCTTCGGCGAGTGCCCGCGCCGTCATCGCGACCGCGCCGGGCCGCAGAAGGTCGTCTGCGCTGAGATAGCCGATGAGCGTGCCCGAGGCGCGCGCCCAGCCGTTCGTCAGCGCCGCGCTCTGCCCCGCATTGGGCTGTTCCAGCAGCACGATCCTGTCCCGGAATCCGCGGAGGATTTCGGCCGTATCGTCGGTCGAGCCGTCATCGACGACGATCACCTCGAGTTTCGGATAATCCTGGCGCAGGACGCTCTCGATCGCGTCGGCGACGTAGTCGCGCCCGTTATAGACCGGGATGACGATGGAGACCGACGGGACCGGCATTACGCGAAGATCCTTCGCGCCGCGGCCGGCGGTGTCGCGCGGCAATGCCGCCGCACGGTGCCGACATTTGCCTCAAGACCGACATTGAGGGAGAAAGGGCGCCGCGGCCCGAGCCGCCCGCCCGCTACTGACGAAGACATGGCCGCTTACCCGATTCGGCTCCTGAACGTTACGGCTTGGCTTGATGACCCCAGGGGCGGGTACCGACCGGCCTGATGAGTCTCATCGACATGCCGAGACAATCGAAAGGCGCCCTTAAACGGCGCCCTGCCGGATAGGACGCCATTGCACCGTCGCAGGTCAATCCCCGCGTCGGACCAGAGATCCGGCGGAAGCGTGGCTGCATCCCGCGTCGGGACCCTCGATTTCCCGATCTTGTTGCTCAGGCCCCGCAATCCGATCCGCGGCACCCAGCCATGCGATCGCCGGGCGCACTTGGATGCCGCACTCAAGCCGGCACCGATGCTTCTCGCGATCCGGCACACGCAGTTTGGGCGGAAAGGATGCAGGCAACATACCAATAGTAACTGCACTGGCACCCGTGCTAGGGACGTCGCCGGTCCGAATTCGGTGAAGTCGAAGAATTGGCAATTTTGCAGACGAAACCTCTGTGGCGGATGCTGCTTCTCCGGGGCATAGCGCTGCTGCATGACACCCTGATGGGCATTGCGGCGCTGCTTCTGGCGCTTGTTCTGCGACTGGATCTCGATCGGGTCGTCGGCCATCTCGCGATCTATGGAAGCGCAGCGCTTGCCTTCGGTCTGGTCGTCAGCTCCGTCGGCTTCGTCTTCGGGATGAACCGCAGCGTCTGGCGCTATGCGTCGTTGCCGGACCTTCTCACAATTCTCAAGGCCGCCACCCTTTCGGTGGTGCTTTTCATCGCCGCCCATTTCCTACTGGCCCGCCTCGAAGCAATCCCCCGTTCGTCCGTCGTCATCGCATGGGCCTTTCTGGTCGTCCTGCTGGCCGCGCCGCGCGCGGTCTACCGCATGTACCGCAATCAGCGAGACACGCGCCGCAAGCGCAGCAAGGGGCGCGGCGCGGCCAGGCGCGTCATCCTGGTGGGCGCGGGCGACAACGCCGAGATGTTCCTGAAGACGATCACCGAAAGAGGCGGATCGTCGTTCGATGTTCTCGCCATCGTCGATGAGCGGGGGCGGCGCACCGGCCGCTTCATCCGCGGCGTGCCGATCCTGGGCACCTTGGAGCAGTTGCCGCGGATCATCGACCGCTTCCAGGCGCAGGGGCGCCGCCCCGATGCCTTGATCCTGACGCGCCCGCGCGAGGAATACGCCCTGCACGCCAGGATAGAGGATCTGGTCGAAATAGCGAACCGGCACCGCCTCGAGATGCTGCGCCTGCCGAACCTCCTCGACATGCGCGAGATCGGACCAGAGATCGAGGTCCGGCCCATCAACATCGAGGACCTCCTGCAGCGCAAGCCGTTGCGCCTGGACGCGCCGAAGATGGCACACATGATCAAGGGGCGTAAGGTCCTGATCACCGGGGCGGGCGGATCGATCGGTTCCGAACTCGCCCGGCAGATCGTCGCCTTCGGGCCGCAAAGCCTCGTCCTCCTGGACGCCAGCGAATACCTGCTCTACTCGATCGAAAGCGAACTGCGGCGGAAGCGTCCGTCCTTCGATCTTCACGCCGTGCTCTGCAACGTCCGGGAAAGGCAGGCGATCGCCCGCGTCCTGGCCGCGCACCGGCCGGANGTCGTGTTTCACGCCGCGGCACTGAAGCACGTCCCGATCGTCGAGGCCCAGCCGCTGGAAGGGATCTTCACCAACGCCATCGGAACCCGCAACGTCGCGGAAGCGGCCATTCAGGCCAAGGTCGGCGCCATGGTCATGGTGTCCACCGACAAGGCGGTCAACCCGGCCAACGTCATGGGCGCGACGAAGCGCATGGCGGAGATGTATTGCCAGGCGATGGATCTGCACTCGGACGACGGCGGGACACGCTTCGTCACTGTCCGGTTCGGCAACGTTCTGGGATCGACCGGATCGGTGGTCCCGCTGTTCGAACAGCAGCTCAAGGCCGGCGGCCCCCTGACCGTCACCCATCCGGAGATCGAACGGTATTTCATGACCATCCCGGAGGCGTGCCTCCTGGTGCTGCAGGCGGCCGCCTACAGCTTGAGCAACCCCGCCGAGAGAGGCCGCATTTTCGTTCTCGACATGGGCCAGCCGGTCAGAATCGTGGATCTGGCACGCAAGATCATTCGCCTGTCCGGGCTGCGGCCGGACGTCGACGTGAAGATCGTCTACACGGGGCTGCGCCCCGGCGAGAAGCTCTACGAGGAACTCTTCGACACGCGCGAAATCCTTGGCCAGACGGACGCCGCCGGGATCCTGGTCGCCTTTCCCCGCTCGATCGAACGTGCCCTGATCGTCAGAATCTTCGACGAGATGAACCGGCTGGTCGAAGAGCACGACGTCTCGGGAGCGCTGCGCCTTCTGAAATCCACCGTGCCGGAGTTCGTGCCCAGCGCAGCGATCCTGCACCTGATGGGAACCGGGGGATTCGCACCGCGGCCGGACCCGAATATCGACCAGCACGCCCATCAATGACCGCCGCCCCTACCCGACGCCTGGCCGGAGGGGCACGGGCCCGGATGCCCGAGAGTTTCGGGGCGCGCCGCGGTCGGCTCGTGCAGCGGCCGCGCAAGTCATTTCCCCTCGCGTCCGCAGTCGAGGATGGCGTGATGCCCTTGATTCCGGGGCCCGGCGAGAGGATATCCCATGCTCCACGCGGAAAGAGACGATCGATCCCGTGGCCGGTACTAGAGGGATGAGTTCGTGAAGGATCCGCTGCGAGTGCTTGTGGTAAGCCAGCACTTCTGGCCGGAAACATTCCGGATCAACGAAGTGGTGGAATCGCTCCGCGCAGCCGGATGCGTCGTCGAGGTGATCGCCGGTCAGCCCAACTATCCGAAGGGCGAGATATTCGAAGGGTATCGCGCGTTCCGCGCCGGGACCGAAACCCACCCCACGGGCTATTCCATTCATCGTGTCCCGGTCGTCCCGCGCGGCAAGGGCAGCGGACTGCGCCTCGTCGCGAACTATCTGTCCTTCGTCGCCTCTACGAGCCTGATCGGCCCGTGGCTTGTTCGGCGGAAGCGCTTCGACATCGTCTTTGTCTACGCGATCTCGCCGATCCTCCAGGGCCTGCCGGCCGCGATCCTGAAACGGCTGAAGGGCGCAGCGCTGGTCATCTGGGTTCAGGATCTTTGGCCCGACAGCCTGGAATCCACGGGATTCGTGACCGATCGAAGGATCCTGGCGGCGGTGGCGAAGCTGACGCGCTTCATCTATCGCCGTGCCGACCTCCTGCTCGGCCAATCCCGCGGCTTCATTCCCGTGATCCGCGAACTGGCCGGCGCCGACATCCCCGTCGGATACCATCCCAATCCGGGCGACCTCGCCTTGACGACGACAAAGCGTCCGTCCGGTTCGGCCCCGAAGCTTCCGCCCGGCTTCAACGTCGTCTTCGCCGGCAATCTGGGCACGGCGCAGGCGCTGGACACGATCCTGGATTGTGCCGAGCGGATCGCGGATCCGGACATCCGGATCCTCCTCGTCGGAATGGGGAGCCGGATCGAATGGCTGCGCGCCGAGATCGAGCGGCGCGGCCTGAAGAATGTCGAGCTGATGGGGCGTTTCCCCGCGGAAGCCATGCCGGAGATCTTCGCACAGGCATCGGCACTTCTCGTTACGCTCAACCGTGCCGGGAACCTGAGCCTGACGATCCCGAGCAAGATCCCGAGCTATCTGGCGGCCGGGCGTCCGATCATCGCCGCCCTCGACGGCGAGGGGGCGGAGGTGGTGCGGAGCGCCGGCGCGGGTTTGACAGTGCCTGCGGAAGACGCTACAGCGCTCGCATCCGCCATCGTTGAGCTCAAGACCATGCCTGAAGCCAAGCGTGCAGCGATGGCGTCGGCTGGACGCGACTACTTCGACCGGCACCTTGCGCCCGACCGGCTGGCCCGCGAGCTGGTGCGGCATTTTCGGAGCGCCCTGGAAAGCCGTTTCGGGACACGGGTTCGGGGCAAATTCGATGGTGCGACGGATGACGGCAGAGGACAGGAAGATGCGCGTGCTGGTGCTGGGCGCTACGGGCATGCTCGGCAACGCCGTGCTGCGTCTTTTCGCGCAGAGCCCTGACCATACCGTCTTCGGCTCCACCCGCTCCGGCGCGTTGCACCACCGCTTTCCGGAAGAGCTCCGTCCCCACCTCGTCGACAATGTCGATGTCGAGAATTTCGACGCCTTGGCTAGGCTGTTCGGGCAGGTCCGACCGGACGCCGTCATCAATTGCGTCGGTTTGGTCAAGCAGTTGGCCGAGGCGAACGATCCCCTGGCGGCGATCCCCATCAACGCTCTTCTCCCGCATCGGCTGGCGCATCTCTGCCGCATCGCCGGCGCCCGGCTGGTCCATATCAGCACCGATTGCGTATTCGACGGAAGCCGCGGCGGCTATGTCGAGGAAGATCGCCCCGACGCCTGCGATCTCTATGGCAGGAGCAAGCTGCTCGGCGAGGTGGACTACGAGAACACCGTCACGCTGCGGACCTCGATCATCGGCCACGAGCTGAACAGTGCGCATGGCCTGATCGAATGGTTCCTGGCGCAGGAGGGCAGCGTCAGGGGATACACCCGTGCCGTCTTCTCGGGCCTGCCGACCGTGGAGCTCGCGCGCGTCATTCGCGATTTCGTGCTGCCACGCCCGGACCTGCGCGGCCTCTACCACCTATCGGCCGAGCCCATCAGCAAGCATGACCTGCTGGCGATCGTCGCGGACATCTACGGCAAGTCGATCGACATCGTGCCCGACGACCAACTCGCAATCGACCGCTCGCTCAAGTCCGACCGCTTCCGAAGCGCGACCGGCTACCGGCCACCAGCATGGCCGGATCTCGTTCGCGCCATGCGGGACTTCGGCTGACCCTTGCTTCACCCCTTGGAAGTTCGATGTTTTCCGACAAGACCCTTCTCGTCACCGGCGGCACCGGATCCTTCGGCAACGCCGTGCTCCGCCGTTTCCTGAACTCCGACTTTGCCGAGATCCGCGTCTTCAGCCGCGACGAGAAGAAGCAGGAGGACATGCGCCTCGCGCTCAGGGACAACCGCCTCAAGTTCTATATCGGCGATGTCCGCGACTACGACTCCGTCGCCGACGCGACGCACGGGGTCGACTACGTGTTCCACGCCGCTGCGCTGAAGCAGGTTCCCTCCTGCGAGTTCTATCCCATGGAGGCGATCAAGACCAACGTGCTCGGGGCGGAGAATGTGCTGCGCGCCGCCATCGACCGGGGCGTTGAGCGCTGCGTGGTCCTCAGCACCGACAAGGCCGTTTATCCCGTCAACGCCATGGGACTTTCCAAGGCGCTGATGGAGAAGGTCATGATCGCGAAGTCGCGCCTCAGCAACGGGAGCCGCACGGTGGTCTGCGCGACGCGCTACGGCAACGTCATGGGCTCGCGCGGATCGGTCATTCCGCTGTTTCTCGATCAGCTCCGGCAGAACCGGCCGCTCACGGTGACCGACCCGAACATGACCCGCTTCCTCATGTCGCTCGACGAGTCGGTCGACCTCGTGCTCTACGCCTTCCGGCACGCACGGCCCGGCGACATCTTTGTTCAGAAGGCCCCGGCCTCGACCATCGGCGACCTCGCCCGGGCCATCTGCGAGGTCGTCGCCCGGAACGACCATCCGATCAGGATCATCGGGACGCGTCACGGCGAGAAGCTCTACGAAACGCTGGTGTCGCGCGAGGAAATGGTTCGGGCCGAAGATCTCGGCGGTCACTACCGGATCCCGGCCGATTCCCGCGACCTCAATTACGACAAGTATTTCGTGGACGGTCAGCGCGAGATTTCGGAGGTCGAAGACTATACCTCGCACAACACGCAGCGGCTCGGCGTCGAAGAAGTGAAGGGGGTGCTCATGCAGCTCGACATCATACGCGAGGCCGTTCGTGCTTAGGGTCATGACGATCGTCGGGACGCGGCCGGAGATCATCCGGCTGTCCCGCGTCATCGAGAAGTTCGACGCTCATTTCGAGCACGTCCTGGTCCACACGGGCCAAAACTACGACTACGAGCTGAACGAGATCTTCTTTTCGGAGCTCGGCATCCGCACGCCCGACGTCTTCCTGGAGGCCGCCGGAGAGACCGGGGCGGAAACGATCGGCAAGGTGATCATCGCGGCCGACAAGGCCATGGAGCAGCACCGCCCCGAAGCCCTTCTCCTTCTCGGCGACACGAACAGCTGCCTTGCCGCGATCGCGGCGAAACGGCGCAAGATCCCCATCTTCCACATGGAGGCGGGGAACCGCTGCTTCGATTTCCATGTGCCCGAGGAGATCAACCGCCGCATCGTCGACCATGTGGCGGACATCAATCTGACCTACAGCCGGATCGCCCGCGACTACCTTCTCCGGGAAGGGCTGCCGCCGGACCAGGTCATCGTCACGGGCAGCCCGATGCGCGAGGTGCTGGACCACTACCGGCCCGGCATCGAGGCGTCCGGCGTGCTCGCGCGGCTCGGCCTCGCGGAACATCGCTATTTCCTGGTGAGTGCGCATCGCGAGGAGAACGTCGATCCGCCGGGGCAGCTGACCAGGCTTGCCGGGATCCTGAACGCGCTGGCCGAGCGTTTCGGCGAGCCGGTCGTCGTCTCGACGCACCCGCGGACCCGGAAGCGCCTCGACGCACTGGGGCTTGCCTTCAACCAGCTCGTGCGTTTCGAGAAGCCGTTCGGGTTTCTGGACTATGTGCGGCTGCAGTGCTCCGCCCGCGCCGTCCTTTCCGACAGCGGCACGATCACGGAGGAAAGCGCGATCCTGAACTTCCCCGCCCTCAACCTGCGGGAGGTCCATGAGCGGCCCGAGGGCTTCGAGGAGGCCTCAGTGATGATGGTCGGCCTCGATCTGGAAAGGGTGCTCGACGGTCTGCGCGTCCTGGAGACGCAGCCGCGCGGCGCCGACCGCAGGCTGCGGCTGCCGCTCGACTACACGCCCGACAACGTGTCCGACAAGGTGCTGCGCATCGTCCTCAGCTACACCGATTTCGTCAATCGCCGGGTCTGGCGGAAGCCCGCCTGAATCCGCCCGACGCCGCCACCGAGCGCTGCCCTTGAGATGAACATCGTCCTGACCACCATCTCGCTCGATTCCAGGCGCGGGGGAGGAACGGCCGAACGGACGCGGCGGCTGGCCGAGCACCTCCACCGCCAGGGCCACCGATGCACGGTCGCGAGCATGGAGGGCGGGGATCTGGCTGAGGTGCTGCGCCGGGGAGGCGTCGCGGTGCACGTGTCCGGCGCCGTCCGGTTGCGCTACCAGATTCCGTTCCTCGACCCGTTGCGGCTCCTCGCCCTCGTGCGCGAGGCCGACGCCGTTCACATCCTCGGCTACTGGAACGTCCTGTCCGTCGCGACGGCGCTTTTGGCGACGCGGCTCGGGAAGCCCTACGCCCTCAGCGCGGCCGGAGAGTTCGTCGGCCTCGACCGGCCGGGACCGGTGAAGCGCATTTTCCATCGCCTGTTCGGGCGGCGCATGATCCGCGGGGCCGGCATGCTTGTCGCCATCACCGCGCTCGAGCGCGAGCAGATCATCGAGCGCTTCGGCCTGGCCGAGGACAGGGTGGTCGTCGTCCCGAACGGCGTCGAGGAACTGCCGGCGGCGGAGCGGGACGACGCCTCCCCGCGGGAACCGGTCGTCCTCTTCGTCGGCCGCCTGGCCGAGGTCAAGGGACCGGATCTCCTGGTGGAGGCCTTCGCCGAGATCGCGGGCGAGCACCCGGACGCCGCCCTGGTCATCGCCGGCCCGGATTTCGGAATGAAGCCCAGGCTCGTCTCGCTGGTCGAGAAGCTGGGCATCGCGGACCGCGTCCGCTTCACCGGCCATCTCGACGAGGCGCAGCGGAACGGGTGGTATCGCCGTGCGCTGTTCCTCGCCGTTCCCTCCCGCGCAGAGGCCATGTCGCTGGTGGCCCTGGAGGCGGGGATCCTCGGAACGCCGGTGCTCCTGACCGATCGCTGCGGCTTCGACGAGGCGGCCGGGATCGGCGGCGGCGAGATCGTGCCGGCAAGCGTCGAGGGGCTGAGCCGCGGTCTCCGCGCCATGCTCGGGCAGCGCTCCTCCCTGCCCTTGGCGGGGCAGCGCCTGCGATCCCATATCGCCCGGAAATACACCTGGCCGGCGATCGCAAAGGCGCTCGCCACGCATCTCGAAGAGGCACAGGCAAGGGTTGCCCGGCGATCCGCGGGGTCGATGCCGTCGACGGGCCTGCCCGGGAAGACGATCCGAGTCGTCAGACGCTGGTGATGGACGAGAGCTTCGCAGGCCAGCGGGCTACGGCGATGTCGGCCGCAGGGGTCCCGTCAATCCTTGAAGCCCCTGACGAAGTCGGCGAGGCAGCGCGAAGCGGAAAGCAACGTCGACGCGGTTGTGGAAAGCGAAGCCGGCGGCTTCGAAAGAAGTCTTCGGTTTTCAGGGAGAAAGTGGCGCGCCCGGGAAGATTCGAACTCCCAACCTTCTGATCCGTAGTCAGATGCTCTATCCAATTGAGCTACGGGCGCTGCGCGGAAAACCTGTGGTCTTCAGAAACGGTCCCGATTTCCCTTTCCGAATTCGTCCAAGGAAATCTGCGGCTCGTCGAGCCGCAGCGGGCAAGGCTTCCGTGCGGTGGACGGGTAGATAGCAAACCGGTGCCTCCGCTGCAAGGACGTAATTTCCGAATTTGTCGGGCGGCTCGCGCCGCCCGGGAACGGCCTTTCCGTCCGAGGGCCCGATCAGCGCCACATGTTCCGCATGCGCGCCGCAAGGTCGACCCTGACCTGGGGCGATGCCTGGCACGCGCCGCCCGGCCCGCCCGTTGCGGCCGNCCAGCCGCAGACCTCGAAGTTCCCGAGGATCGAGCCCGGAATGAAGCGGGTGCGCGAAGCCGTGACGTGGCGGTCGCCCCGCGCTGCCTGGCCGTGGACAAAGAACCGGTGGGGCACGATCAGGTGCAGGTCGTCCCGGGCGCGGGTCATCGCGACATAGAGCAGGCGGCGCTCCTCCTCGAGCTCCGCCGCGGTGCCGGCGCCGAGATCGGACGGGATGCAGCCGTCGACGACGTTGAGGACGAATACCGACATCCACTCCTGCCCCTTGGCCGAGTGGATGGTCGAGAGGTTGAGGTAATCCTCGTCGAGCAGCGGCGCCCCCGCCTCGTCGCTCGCCGCGTCCGGCGGGTCGAGGGTGAGTTCCGTCAGGAAGCGTTCGCGCGAGGGATAGCCGCCGGCGATCTGCTCGAGTTGGACGAGATCGGCCCGGCGCACGACGGCGTCCTCGTGGATGCGTTCGAGATGCGGTTCGTACCAGCGGCGCACCTGCCCGAGCTCGGCCGGCCAGTCGTCGCGCGACCGCTGGAGCCGGGCCATGAGGCCCGCGAAGTCCGGCCAGTCCGCGGCGGTGCGGGCCGGGGGACCGAATCCGCCCAGCGCGTCGAGCGCGCCGCCCGCCGCCTCGATCCGGTCGAGCGCCCGCGCCGCGGTCGAGGGGCCGACGCCGGGCAGAAGCTGGAGGACGCGGAACCCGGCAACGCGGTCCCGCGGGTTCTCCGCCCAGCGCAGCACGGCGAGCATGTCCTTGACATGCGCCGTGTCCAGGAACTTCAGGCCGCCGAACTTGACGAAGGGGATGTTCCGCCGCGTGAGCTCGACCTCCAGCGCACCGCTGTGATGGGAGGTGCGGAACAGCACGGCCTGCGCCTTCAGCGCGATTCCGGCTTCCCGGTTGGCCAGCACCGTCTCGACGACATAGCGCACCTGGTCCGACTCGTCGCGGACGGTCACCAGCCGGGGCCGTTCCCCGGAGGCGCGATCCGTCCAGAGAGTCTTGGTGAAGCGCTCGGCAGCGAGGCCGATGACGGCGTTGGCGGCGGCAAGGATCGGCTGGGTCGAGCGGTAGTTGCGCTCCAGCGTCACGATTTCGGCCGGCGGATCGAAATGGCCGGGAAAGTCCAGGATGTTGCGGACGGTCGCGGCGCGGAAGGCATAGATCGCCTGCGCGTCGTCGCCGACGACGGTGAGGCCTCGCCCGTCGGGCTTCAGCGCCAGCAGGATCGACGCCTGCAGGCGGTTGGTGTCCTGGTATTCGTCGACCAGCACATGGTCGAACCGGCCGCCGATATCGGCGGCAAGCGCCGGTTCGGTCATCATCTGCGCCCAGTAGAGCAGCAGATCGTCGTAGTCGAGCACGCCCTGGCGCTGCTTGGCCGCCACATAGGCGGCGAACAGCTCCTTGAGATCCGCCTCCCATTCCGCGCACCAGGGAAAGGCCTCGGCCAGCACGTCGGCCAGCGACGCCTGCGAATTCACCGCGCGCGAATAGATCGCAAGGCAAGTGCCCTTGGTCGGAAAGCGCCGCTCGGTCTTCGACAGGCCAAGCTCGTGCCGGACCAGGTTCATGTGGTCGGCCGAATCCTCCCGGTCATGGATCGTGAAGGCGGGATCGAGGCCGATGGCGTGGGCATAGTCGCGCAAGAGCCGCGCGCCGATTCCGTGGAAGGTGCCGGACCAGCCGAGCGCCTGCGTCATGGCGCCGGCGCCTGTCCCCATTACCTTCCCCGCGATGCGCTCGACCCGCCTTGCCATCTCCGCGGCGGCCCGGCGCGAGAAGGTGAGCAGTAGGACCCGGCCCGGATCGACGCCGTTGACGACGAGATGGGCAACGCGGCGGGCCAGCGTGTTGGTCTTGCCCGATCCGGCCCCGGCGATGACCAGAAGCGGTCCGCCGACCGTCCCCTCCCCCGCCGAAACCCCATGCTCGACGGCACGCCGCTGCTCCGGGTTAAGCCCGGCAAGGGGGTCGTCGCTCATGCACAGGGCAGAAGGCGGGAGAGTCCTTGGGACCGGCATGATCCCAGGAAGCACATTTCCCGTTTTGTTCGCAACCGGCATTTCCGAAGGAGGGCTGTGCTGGCAGGATGGCTTGCACCAGGGATCACGGAAGTCGATCCCCGCGCAGGCGGGGAAACCCAACGCGGTCGCCGGGGGCGCAGCGCATAACCGAGGTCTATCCCCGCGCAGGCGGGGAAACCTGACCCGGCGCGATGATCCGTCCCCGCTCCGCGGGTCTATCCCCGCGCAGGCGGGGAAACCGAATAGCCGGCACGGATGGCGGCCTGTGTGGCGGGTCTATCCCCGCGCAGGCGGGGAAACCCCCGGGCGCCTTCATAGCCATAGGTATATCGGGGGTCTATCCCCGCGCAGGCGGGGAAACCACGGCCGGGAAGCGCGAAAAGGCATGGGGCCAGGGTCTATCCCCGCGCAGGCGGGGAAACCCTGGCCGGTGGCTTCCTTGATGGCGGCCTTGAGGGTCTATCCCCGCGCAGGCGGGGAAACCTTGCACGGAGCCCTCCGCCCATCGATAGGCCACGGTCTATCCCCGCGCAGGCGGGGAAACCCCAGGAATTCGGCTTCGGTCACGTATTTCACGGGGTCTATCCCCGCGCAGGCGGGGAAACCGCGGCCTTCATCCCCGTCATCGGTCCGGCCCGGGGTCTATCCCCGCGCAGGCGGGGAAACCTTGCGGGTCAAATGAGGTCTGCGACTGGCGAGGGGTCTATCCCCGCGCAGGCGGGGAAACC
>JGI25328J35697_1000178_pt1 | contig 57202 bp, 53 predicted proteins | sample HigsolmetaAR203D_FD_35697 | JGI IMG/M metagenome (IMG submission 35697)
GATCGGCGTCAACGCGGGCTCTGCCGGGCGGCGTCAAGCTTTCCATGTAGCCAACAAGCATGGAGGGCTATCGGTGTCATGAGAAATCAACTGAAAGAGCGGGTGGCCATTGCGGGCGTTGGATGCTCGCGGTTTGGCGACCTGCTGCGTACACCTGAACTGAAGGGTCTCACCATCNAGGAGCTGACCGCCCACGCGGTGAGGGAGGCCCTTGATGATGCGGGTCTGACCGGTCAGGACGTTGACGCTGTCTTCGCGGGCAATGCCATGGTCCATAGTTCGCAGGTTCCCGCGACCTATTCGCAGCTGTCCAAATGGACCGGCACGCAGTTCAAGGCTGGCGTACACTTTGAAGCCCAGTGCTCGACCACCAATGTCGGAGCGATCATGGCGGCGATGGCGATTGCCGCGGGCGTGTACGACACGGTCCTCGTCTACGGTCTGGAAACGACCCGGACCAAGGTGAAAGGCTACAGCCCCTACGAGCGCGAGCCGATTTCCCACCAGCAGACCTGGCTCTGGACCGACATGGCAGTGAACCAGGCCTATGCCGTGCCGCAGGGCTACGACATCTTCTCCACCTACAATGGCCTGGTGGCGCAGGGGTATTGCCGCAAGTACGGCATCTCGATCGAGGACTTCGACCGCGGCATGTACGAGCTCTGTCGCGCGCGGCGTCTGCACGGCTCGATGAACCCCAAGGCCAACACGCAGGAGACACTGGAGGACCGCGCCAAGCGTAAGGGTTATACCGATCCCTATGAATACTGGCAGTCCGATGACAATCCGTTCGTGGCCTGGCCGTCGCGGCTGTTGAGCCTGGTGACGACCGCCGACGGCGCTTCGGCCATGGTGCTGACGCGCGCGGACCTGGCGAAGGGAGCCAAGTCGCAGCCTGTCGAGATCAAGGGCTTCGGCGTGAGCTACAGCGATCTGCCGTGGTACGGCGAGGATCCGACCTTCTGGGAGTCCGACAAGCGCGCGGTCGACGCCGCGTTCGACATGGCCGGCATCAAGGCTGCCGACATCGACTACCTGCACACGCACGACTGCTCGCACATCAGCAGCATCTGCACGGCGGAGACGATTGGCTACCTCGAGCCGGGCAGGGGACTGCATGCCGCCCGCGAGGGTCGACTGCGGTTCGACGGCGACCGGCCCATGTCCACCCATGGCGGGCGCCATGCCTTCGGCCATGCCTGGGGTGCAAGCGCCGGTTCGGACACTTACGAGGCGGTTCTGCAGATGCGCGGCCAGGCCGGCGCGCGTCAGATCCCCAAGGTTCCCGAAATCTCCGTCATCCATACCCACGGCTACGCCATGATCGGCGCCGTGCTTGTGCTGGGGAGCATGTGAGANGAACACCATCCAGGAACAGCCGAGCGCGATCCGCTCCTATTACGAAGCTCTGGCGAAGGGCAAGCTTCTGGCCGTCACCTGCAAGGCATGCGGCAAGCACACCTTCCCGCCCACCGGTTGCTGCGAACATTGCGGAAGCTGGGACGTCGAGGAGGCGGATCTGAGTGGCGAGNCCACGCTGCTTTTCGCCACGCACAACCTCACGCCGGCCTGCCATCCGCGCTTCGAGAGCATGGCGCCCTATGTCTATGGCCATCTGAAGCTCAAGGAAGGACCGATCTTCCAGGCCATCATCCTCGGTATCGAGCCGAAGCCGGCCGCTCTGCGCGAGCTCTTCGAGCGCGGACCGGTTCCCGCGAAGGCCGAAACCCTGCAGACGGATGACCTGCCGGTTCTGGCCTTCCGCATCGCAGGCTGAGCACTGCACCGCGGACCGACGGACGATACGAACGGGCGGCGGCTCGAAATGGGCTGCCGCCCCGTTCTTGTTGCAGGGCGCCGTGCGAGGGCCTTCGCGACCAGGACGGAGATGCGCCGGCGCGTGGCTGGCGGGCAGCCGTCAAACCCGGCCCATGAGAAAGGGGCATTCCGGCATGCGGAATGCCCCTTCGACTTTTCGGGAATGCCCGGTCACCGTTCCGATCGTGTGATCGCGAGCTTTCCGCAGCTCCTGTCTGTTCCTCAGGCCGTTTCCGTCTTCTTCAGCCAGGACTTGGTCGTGGAAACGATGACGGGCAGCAGCAGGGCCAGCGCGGCGATGATGATGAGCGTCAGGGACAGCGGACGGGTGAAGAACACCGTCATGTCGCCCTGGCTAATCGTCAGCGCGCGGCGGAACTGCTGTTCGGCATAGGGCCCGAGGATCATGCCGATGATCACCGGACTGGTCGGGAAGTCATAGCGGCGCATGAAGAAGCCGAGGATGCCGATGCCATAGAGCAGTCCGAGGTCGAAGACCGACTGGCTGATGCCATAGGTGCCGATGGTCGCGAACACGAGAATGCCCGCGTAGAGGTACGGCGTCGGGATCTTCAGGATCTGTACCCACAGGCCCACCAGTGGCAGGTTCAGCACCAGCAGCAGGACGTTGCCGATATAGAGGCTCGCGATGAGGCCCCACACGAGGTCCGGCTGGGTGGTAAGCAGCTGCGGTCCCGGGTTGATGCCATAGCTCTGGAATGCGGCGAGCATGATCGCGGCAGTCGCCGAGGTCGGCAGGCCGAGCGTCAGTAGCGGCACGAACACGCCGGCGGCCGACGCGTTGTTCGCGGCTTCCGGACCTGCCACGCCCTCAATCGCACCCTTGCCGAACTCCTCCGGCTTCTTGGAGAGCTTCTTCTCCACGAAGTAGGACAGGAAGGTCGGAATTTCCGCGCCGCCGGCGGGCAGGGCACCCATCGGGAAGCCGATGAAGGCGCCGCGCAGCCATGCCTTCCACGAACGCGCCCAGTCCTGGGCCGTCATCCAGAGCGAACCCTCGATGGGGATGATCTCTTCCTTCGTGCGGCGGTAGCGCGATGCAAGGTGGAGGGTCTCACCCACGGCGAAGAGACCGACGCAGACGATGACCACGTCGATGCCGTCCAGCAGCTCCATCTGGCCGAAGGAGAAGCGCGCCTGGCCGGTCTGCAGGTCCACGCCCACGAGGCCGATTAGCAGTCCGAAGGCGAGTGAGGTCAGGCCGCGGATCGTCGACGATCCGAGAACCGAGGACACGGTGACGAAGGCCAGCAGCATCAGCGCGAAATAGTCGGCGGGACCGAAGGACAACGCGACCTTCACGATGAAGGGCGCGAGAACCGTGATACCGACCGTGCCGAGGGTGCCGGCCACGAACGATCCGATCGCGGCCGTTGCAAGAGCGGGGCCGCCGCGGCCGCGCTTGGCCATCTCGTGGCCCTCGAGCGCGGTGACGATGGTCGCGCTTTCGCCGGGCGTGTTGATCAGGATCGACGTGGTCGATCCGCCGAACATGGCGCCGAAGTAGATGCCGGCGAACAGGATGAAGGCTGCCGTCGCCTCGACCTGGAACGTGATCGGAAGAAGGAGAGCGATGGTCAGAGCCGGGCCAAGGCCGGGGAGAACACCAACGGCCGTGCCAAGGGTTACGCCGATCAGTCCCCACATGAGGTTGATCGGCGTCAGCGCAACGGTGAAACCGTGCGCAAGCGACATGAAGGCGTCCATCAGATGAGATCCTCAATCAGCCCGCTGCCCATCCTGAGATCCAGGAGGCGGGCAAAACCGTAGTACGCGACAAGCGCGAGCAAGAATCCGACAAGGGCGGCCAGCCAGAGGCGCCTGGCGCCGAAGCCCTTTGCCACCATCGTGTACATTACGGTCGATGACAGGATGAAGCCGATATAGCCGATGAGAATGAGGTTCAGGAACAGGCCGCCAAGCACCCATCCCATGGGAGCGAGGTCCGGCGGTGGAACATCGGGGTCGCTGGCTTCGCAATGCCAGTTCTTGCGGACGGCGTCACGCCACAGGAACAGGCTGAGAACGATCAAGATCCCTCCCACGGCGTATGGAAAGACGGTCGGGCCGACCTTTGCATACGCCGGGGGAACGGCCATCTGCGTGGTCAGGTAGACCACGCAGATGCCAACTACAGCAACCACCAGCGCCACAACGCCGAGCCGTGCAGTTTTGGTGTTTGTCATTATAACGACTCTTTTAGGCCAGGCCGAGATCAACCAGGATGCCCCGGATGCGCTCGATGTCCTCTTTCAGATAGGCGGCGAACTCGTCCCCGCCGAGGTAGAGCGGAGTCCACGAACGCTTGGCCAGCTCTTCCTTCCACTCGGCAGTTTCGGTCATGTCGCTCATCAGCTTGACGAGCGTATCGGTCTGCTCTGCCGAGAGGCCCGGGGCGCCGAACACCGCGCGCCAGTTGAGCAGCTCGACATCCACGCCCTGCTCCTTGAGGGTCGGGGCGTCAATGCCTTCCACACGCTCCGGCGCCGAGATGGCCAGAACGCGCAGTGTGCCCGCAGCGACCTGCTCGGAGAACTCGCCCCAGCCGGAAACGCCGCAGGTGACCTGACCGCCCATGATCGCCGCCAGGGCCTCGCCGCCGCCTGCGAACGCGACATAGGCGACATCCACCGGATTCACGCCAACGGCCTTGGCGATCATGCCCGCGAGGATATGGTCGCTGCCGCCAGCCGAGCCGCCGGCCCAGGACACCGAACCGACGTCCTTCTTGAGCTGCTCGACCAGGTCAGCGAGGGTCTGGATCGGAGAGTTGGCCGGTACGACGACGGCGAGATACTCACCCGTCAGGCGGGCGATCGGGGTCACCGCGCTGAGGTCCACCGGCGACTTGTTGGTAATGATCGCGCCGACCATCACCATGCCGCCGACCATGAGGGCGTCACCCTTGCCCTTGTACTGGTTNACGAACTGCGGCAGGCCGATCGTGCCGCCGGCGCCGCCGACGTTCGTGAAGCGGGCATTGCCGATCTTGCCCGTCTTGGCCAGCACGTCGCCCATCACGCGGGCCGTCTGGTCCCAGCCGCCGCCGGGAGCCGCAGGCACGAAGAACTCGAGCTGCTTGAACTCCTGGGCGAAGCCCATGCCGGAGCTCGCGGCCACGAATGCCAGAGCGCCTGCAGATGCCATGAATTCACGTCTGTTCATTTTATCATCCTCCCACCATGTTGGTGATTATGGGCTTATGCCCCATTCCGCCGGTCAGACACAACGGCGAAATCTCTGTCGTCAGCGCCGTCGTAGGTCCAAAGCCACTCGCGCGGAATGGGCCCCTTGTTGCGCTTACCTGAAAGACTCTCTTCGTAGGCATGGGACAGGATCCCTACTGAACGGGATAACACGAACAGCCCGCGGCACAATGTAGGCGGAAATCCCAGTTCAGCGTAGATCACAGCGGTCGCCCCGTCGATATTCATGGGAATGGTGCGGCCCTTTGCGTTCGCCAAGCATGCCTCGACGGCTCTGGCAATGGCTGCAAACCTTCCCTCGACAATTCCTTCCGCGGCGGCCTGATCGACCAGTTCGAGAAGCCGCGGTGNGCGCGGGTCGACCGGATGAAAGCGATGTCCGAAGCCGGGAACATATTTTTCGCCCGCGCGGCGGCGTTCGTCCAGCACCGCGGCGACAGCCTGGTCCAGCGGCTGGCTCTTCGCCTGTTCGGCAATCTCGTGAAACAGTTCGACCGTCTGCTCGCCCGCCCCGCCGTGCACGTCATCAAGCGTGTTGATGGCGGAGGCCATGGCTCCGTTGATGCCGACGCCACCGGTAATGGCCATGCGCGCCACGGCGATCGAAGGGGCCTGCGGACCGTGATCGACGCCCGCAACGAGCGCGGCTTCCAGCAGCTTGGCCTGTGCGGGTTCCGGCAGCTCGCCGCGAAGCATGAGCCAGATCATTTCCACGAAACTGACGCGCCCGATCAGGTTTTGGATCGCGTACCCGCGTATCCGGATGCTGCCTGGACGCATCTTGATGATGGACGTTGTCCACCAGTCTTCGGCGAGTTTGCGGCCTTCGTTCATATGCTTTCTGTCTCCTTGGCCGGCGCGTGGCCGAGCAGTCCTGACGCTTTGCGGGCGGCTTTGATGGTGACCGGCAGAAGCTCCTCAACCGCAGGTTCGATCCGGGTGCGCAATCCCGATGTGATGAGTGCGCCAACGAACTCGCCGCGGTCGCGGAAGACCGGCGCGGCGATGCCGCTCACATCAGGATCGCGCTCGCCGTGGGAAAAGTGGTAGCCNCGAGCCCGGATCTCATCATAGAGGGGCCCCTCGGCACCTGCATAGGCAAGGATCAAATGTCCCGCCGCGCCGGCGTTGAGCGGCAATTGGTCGCCGATCTCCACATGATGGCGCGCGCGACGCTGCGAGTTCTGGCGGTAAAGGCAGATGCGCCTGTCGCCGGCGCGCACATAGAAGGCGGCCGTTTCCTGGGTGCGCGCAACCATCTCCTCCAGGATCGGCCGGATCACGTCCTCGATCGAGAAGTTGCGGCGGTAGCGCGCGCCGAGCCGCCAGAGGCTGGGACCGAGCAGATAGCGTCCCTGCGCGTCGCGCCTCAGATAGCCATAACGCTCCAGCGAAGCGGCCAGCCGCATGATCACCGGCTTGCTGAAGCCGGTACGCGCGGCGAGCTCGCGCAGCTCGAACGCCTCCTGTGTGTCGTCGAAGGCTTCGAGCAACTGCAGGGCACGCTCCACCGCTTCCACGCCGTAGTTGTTCATGCGGCCNCTTGCTTCTCGAGATCGGAGAGGCTCACGCCCTCGGGCAGCAGCGGGCCGAGGATTTCGGCATTGTGCTGGCCGAGCGTGGGCGGCGGCGTGGCCGGACCCGGGTCGCCGCTGGCGAGCCGGAAACCGGCGCGGCTGACGCGGATCGGGCGGTTAACCCCCGGCACGTTGTCGAAGGTCTTCAGGAAATCGCGATGGGCGATCTGCGGCTGTGCCAGCGCCTGCGGCACTGTCAGCACCTCGCCGGCGGGAACGCCATGGGCGCACAGCAGCTCGGCCCATTCGGCGGCGTTGCGGGCGCGAAGCGCCACCTCCAGTTCCGCCTTCAACTCCATGCGGTGAACCTTGCGGGATTCACGCTCGGCGAAGCGCGGATCGGTCTTGAGTTCAGGCCGGCCCACGAGATCGCACAGTTTCTCGAACTGGATCTGGCGGTTGGCCGCGATGTTCAGAAGACCGTCGCCCGTCTGGAAAGTGCCGGAGGGGGCCGCCGTCATGTTTTCGTTGCCCATCGGGCGGGGCTCGACGCCGCCGATGAGGTAATTCGAGACGTTCCAGCCCATGGAGACGAGTGTTGCCTCGAGCATCGAAACGTCAATGATTTCACCTTCGCCGGTGCGTGCCTGGCGGACCAGCGCGGCGGCAATGGCGAAGGCGGCAGTAATGCCGCCGATGGTGTCGGAAACGGGATAGCCCACGCGCAGCGGCGCGGATTCAGGCGTGCCGGTGACGCTCATCACGCCCGACAGGCCCTGGACGATCTGGTCGTAGGCGGGATTGTTGCGCAGCGGACCATCCTGGCCGAAGCCGGAGATGGCGCAGTAGACGAGCTTCGGGTTGCGCTCGCGCAGCACTTCGGCGGAAAGGCCCAGGCGTTCCATCACGCCCGGCCGGAAATTCTCGACCACCACATCGGCAGTTTCCACGAGCCGGAGAAACAGCTCCTTGCCGAGCGGGGACTTGAGATTGAGCGTGACCGACTTCTTTCCGGCGTTCTGGGCCAGGAAGGATATGCCCATGCCGCGCGCATTGAGGGAGGGGTCCGCACCGAGCTGGCGGGCAAGATCACCGCCCCGGGGCTCCTCAACCTTGATGACTTCAGCGCCGAGCTGGGCAAGGTGATAGCAGCAGATTGGTCCGGAAAGGACATTCGTCAGATCAAGAACCCGGACCCCGTCGAGCATTGACTGCAAGGTATCGCCTCCTTGTTACGCAAAACGGAATAGCNTAACGCTCTGCGTAACGTCAAGTTCGGGACCGCGATATGCGGCCATCTTTTCATTCCGCTCCGGCCGAAGCGGTGGCACTGCGGTCTTTCGCGTCACACGCACCAGAACCTGGTTGTCCCGGTTCCAGACGGTGAGATCCTGGTGGTCGAGGCTTGGGGGTGCAAATCGGTCGCCGCATGAATGCACGTCAGGTCCGCGCGCGGACCCGAGTTCCATTCTTGGCGACAAGGGTTCCGGACCTTGCGAGAAATCCCGCCGTTCACTGAAGCGTAGAGGTGGTGCCGCCCCGGCGGATGGTACCCACACCCTGCTGCGGCGTCACGATCGACGGGGTTTCAGTCCGAATGTGCTGGCGGAAGACTGTCTCCCGCCAACTGATCCGGAGAAACGCGCTTGCCTTACGGCCGGGACGGGCGGATCGGGTCTTCGCTCCCGTTCTTCGGTTCCTGTTCCGTCTCGCAGAAGGCGGCGTAGAGTGCGTCGATGATCTGCTGCACGTGCGGATGGCTGATTGTGTAGTAGACGGTCGTGCCGTCCCGCCTGGCTGACACAAGACCGTCTGCCCGCAGGCGCATGAGCTGCTGGGACATGGGCACTTGCTCGATGCCAAGCTGGCGGCGCAGGTCCGCCACGGATTTCTCCCCCTTCGCAAGAGCGCAGAGAACCAGCAGGCGCTGCGGATGCGAAAGGCTCCGCATCAGCTCCGCAGCGCGGTTGGCGGCAGGGATCATGTCGTTGACGTTCATGAGGCTTGCTTCCGCTGCGGTCCGCCGTTCAGGCAAACGGCGGCGGGTTGACGAGATGTGTGAGCACCGCGCCGGTCTCGTAGTAGACGGCCTTTGGCGCGACGAACCGTTCGATGTGCTTTCCGACCGGGGCGACGGGCAGCTCGTCCTCGCGTCCGCTCAGCAATGCTCGCGCTGCACGGGTGCCAAACACCGTGCCGGGCCCGATGCCGCGCCCCGAATAGCCGAAGCAGGCGAAGCCCGAGGGACCAAGCCGCAGGATCTTCGGGATATGGTCGCCCGTCATCGCAATGAAACCATGCCAGCCGAACTCGAACGGCAGTTCCGCCAGTTCCCGATAGACCTTGCGCAGCTTGCGGCGCGCCCAGTCCGCGTGGATCGGACCGCCTGCGCCGCCCTCGTTGCCGATGCCGCCGATGATCATGCGGCCTGCCCGGTCGATGCGGAAGGAGGACATGACCAGCGCGGTATCCCAGCATCCTTCGCCGCCCGGCAGGATCTTCGCACGCAGACGCTCGGGCATCGGCGCGGTGGCGAACTGGGAATAGGCGACCCGCACGAACNGAGGCCGTTCCTGCAGCTCATCGATGCCGTCCAGATAGGCGTTCGTGGCAAGGAGCAGCGCGCGCGCTCTGACCNTATGGCCGTTGGCCGTCACCTCCCAGCCGTCGCCGTCATGCCTGACGCGGGTGACCTTCGTGCGCTCGTGGAGTCTCGCACCGGCGCGAATGGCGGCGGCTGCCAGCCCGCGCGCATAGGATAGCGGCTGGATCGTGCCGGCGCGCGGGTCGAACAGCGAACCGTGGAAAGCCGTGCTTCCGGTCCGGCGCGCTGTCTCTTCGGCGTCGAGCAGCTGGAGCGGAGCGCCAAGCTCGACACCCTGGCGGTGCCGTTCCTGAAGGTCACGGAAGCCTGCCGGCGAGTGGGCCAGATGAAGCGTTCCCTTGCGGGTTGCCTCGCACTCGATGCCTTCGCGCTCGATCAGCGACCAGACAAGGGCGGGCGCCTCGGAGAGTATGCCGAGCAACCGCCGGCCGGGTTCTTCTCCCATTTGCCGGATGACGTCATGCGGCGGAAGCCACAGCCCCGCATTGACGAGCCCGACATTGCGGCCCGAACCGCCATGTCCGATGGTCTCGGCTTCAAGCAGGATTGCAGATGCTCCCTGCCGCGCGGCTTCCAGTGCGGCTGCCGTGCCCGTGAATCCGCCGCCGATGATGGCGAGATCGGCTTGCGCATCCCCCGTCAGAGCAGGCGCTTCCACGGTGACCGTGCTGCTGGAACGCCAGAGATTGCCGAGTTTGCTTACTNCCACGATGTCCCCCTTGTTATACCTGTGGGCGGTTTTGTGTTTGTTGCAGACGGGCGTAAGCAAACACATAAATCAGCGGGTGGGAATGCTGCAATTGTTTGTTGCGCGTGAAATCTCGCCAGGGCCCGGATGGCGACAGGCGCTGCCTCGCCGGTCGCAGGGCCGATGGGACCGGCTCCCGTTCATGTCGGCCGGGGGGGGGGCCCAGGATTTCCGGGAAAAGGNGGCTCTGTCGCGCTGGGCGCGTCAGAGCTCGTCATTGAGCACGCAATGCAGGGCGGGCGGCTCCGACTGCACTGTCTTCAGCTCCTCATGGAATGTATCGCAGGTAATCAGGTTATCGTCGCTCGATCTGCGGGAGGAATAAACGCTGACCGCTGTGACGATTTCTCCTTCGATCCACGCGAGCCGGGAAGGATCGAACGTTTTCCCGCTCACACGGACCGTCGCGGTCTGCGGTGGCAGTTCCATGCTCTCCGACCCGAGGTAAACGAAACCGCCTTCCGCGTGCTCCCTGCCTGCTTCGTTCGGCAGGCCGAAATACCAGGCCTCGACGGTGATGGTTTCGTTCGCGTCCCTGAGCGCGGCTGCCGCCCTGTCGGACAGTGTGATGTCGAACTGGAACGCGTAGTTCTCCGCTGCCTGTCCCGCCGCGGCTGTCAACAACAGGATGGCTGGAACGAGCTTAAGAGTGGAAGCTCGCCCAATCAGGCAGGTCAACAACTCACCGGTAAGGTGGCGGATCATCGTCTTCCCCTCCATTCCCCAGCAGACACACGAGTGGGTGGTCCTCACCTGTCGGCGCAAAGTCCTCCCGCACCTGCCCGGCTCTTCAGGCTTCGGGAACGACCTTGGTTTCGCGATGCTCCTCGATCAACGAACAGTGCACCGTGACCGGCTTTTCCTGAAGCTGCTTCAGGGTGCCGTCGAGAAGATCGCAAGCGATCAGGTTGAACTCGCTCGACTTGCGCGACGTATAGATGTTTGCCTCGACACGGGGCTCGCCCNGGATCCACTTCAGCTTGTCGGGATCGGCCGTCTTGCCCGAGATGTGGACCGTGCCAGCCTCACCGGGAACCTCGATCTTCTGGGAGCCGTAATAGATGAGCCCTTCTTCCGTGTGGCTCTTGCCGGCCTCATTCGGCTCGCCATAGTACCAGACGTCCACGGTGATGCCTTCGTTCGCCGCCTTCAACGTCTGGGTGGCCTTCTCGGAAAGCGTGATGTTGACGTCGAAGGCATAGCCGTCAGCGGCCCCGGCCACGCCTGGAAGCGCCAGCAGCGCGGCTGCCGCGATCATTCCGCTGCCGACGCAGATCCGCGATTCTGCGAGCAGCCTGGAAAGCGAGATCATGATGGTTCTCCTCCTGCGGGACGAGTACGACGGGCGCTTGCCGTTTGCGTGTACGGTTTACGCCCGCAAGGGTTATATGACTGACGCGATCCGGGACGGAAGCTGAAATATAAGCAAGGGTTAATTTGCGGTTTGCGCCGGAATAGCCCTGCCCGGCGCGCCTGTGCCGTCCGATGTTGCAGGCGGTCCCTGCCGTTGCGCTGGCGAACCGAGCACAGCTCGCATGACGTGAATCGACCTGCCGGAATTGCCTGATCGCCCGGCGTCGGCACGGATGATAATTCTGCTGCACAGGCCATGCTGACCTGTGTTAATCTTATGACGTGACACTGAACACACGGAGTTGGTACACGCACTGCACCCGGACCCGTCGTTCAGCAGCGGGCCAGTGTTTCCAGTCGTTATTTCTCGTCCAGCAAGAGATTATCGTGCTCTCGAGTAGCGGTCTGAGAGTCCCGCGAGCAGAGTTGCACGCCATCGAACCGTGCCGGCCATGCACCTAGACCTGTCGTCCCTTCTGGTGGTTTTCCAGATCGTCTCCGTAACCTGCGGTTTCATGTTTGCATTGGACACGGCGGACGAGGAGCCCTCGTTCGGGTTCTGGTTCGCCTGTTCATTCCTGTGCGCGCCGCTGGCTTCGATGTTCTATCTGCTTCCGGCCCTGAACGGGAGCTGGTTGTGGGCCTATCCCGTGGGCAATGGCTTCGCGGCGCTCACGACTGCACTGGGCTGGATCGGCGCCCGGGCGGTCAACGGGCGAGGCGTGCCTTTCCCGGCCGCATTGGCGATCCCCGTGGTTATCGCCCTTCTCATGATTCCGGTCGGCCCCGTCGATAGCCCCTGGAGCGGAGCGCTGCCGTTCTTCCTTGCCTTCAGCGCCTTTTCAGCACTCGGCGGCGCCGAGTTCCTGCGGAAGGCCGCCGGCGAGGAGCGCCTGCTCAGGCACAGCAAGATCCTTGCGGCGATCTGCCTGATCAATGCGTGCTGGTATCTTGCCCGCGCGGTGGCATTCGTGACGCTGGGGCCCGAGCATACCTTTTTCCGCGCGGTGCTGGGCCCGGAGACTTCGACGATCTTGCTGCTGGTCATGATCGTGCTAGCAAGCCTGTGTCTTATCTCGATCTCGAGGGAGAGGGCGCTGCGCCTGGCCGAGACCTATGCGGCGCAGGACGGCCTGACCGGCCTTCTCAATCGCCGCGAGTTCCTGCGGCAGGCCGAGCAGCTGGCGCAACAGCGTGAAGGCGGCGACACGGGCTGCGCGCTCATGCTCTTCGACCTCGACCATTTCAAGCAGATCAACGACACGCATGGTCATCTCGTGGGCGACGAGGTGCTCCGCGCCTTTGCCCGGATCGCGCGGTCGGCCCTGCGAAGAAACGACCTGCTTTGCCGCTACGGTGGGGAGGAATTCGCCGCCCTTCTGCCGGACACCGGCTCGGCGGAAGCCTACGGCATAGCGGAACGCATTCGGCAGTCTTTCGCAAGTTGCCGGGATGGATCCCTGGCGCAGGTGGGGCCTACCACCAGCATCGGCATTGCCGTGCATCGTGGGGCGGGCATACCGCTGTTCCGGCTTCTGGAACAGGCGGACCAGGCGCTCTACTGCGCGAAGAGCGAAGGGCGTAACCGGACCTCGGTCTATGCGGCGCCGACCCCGGCAACGGTGCAGCAGCGGGAAGGCAGGGTCGTCGGGATCAGATCTGTCGCATCGGGGCAGAACTGAAAGCGGGCCACGCGGTGAAACTCCGTGCGGCCGCAGCGTTGATGGAAGGCTCCCCGGAACCGGATCGCGGCGTCAGCGCCCGGCTTCGGTCGCCTTGCGGTAGACCAGCACTGCGCCGGCAAGATCCTCGCGGGCGTTACCCACTGACTTGAACAGGGTGATTTCCTCGTCGCTTTGCCGGCCGGGGTGGCGTTCCATGGCGAGGTCGGTGAGGCTTGCCGCGATGCGATCGAGGCTGAAGTGGCCCTCGTTGACGGCCGCGAGAATGTCGCCTGCCTTGGCCGGGGCCTCGTCAGTGTCGACGAAGACGGTCGAACGGGCCAGGCAGGTTCCATCGGTCTCGCGCATGTCCGGTCTGAAGCTGCCGATCAGGTCGACATGCGTTCCCGGCTGCAGGCGTTCGCCGCGGATCAGCGGCTCGGTGGAGAGTGTCGCGCAGGAGATGATGTCCGCGTCATAGCCCTCCTCGATGGAGCCGATGGACGAAGCCTCGAAACCCTGCGTCCGCAGCTGCCGGGCCAGCGCCTCGGCGTTTTCCCTGGTCCGGCTCCAGACGCGCACGCGCCGGATGTCGCGCACGGCCGCCATGGCCTGCGCGATCAGGCTGGAAACGCGCCCGGACCCCACGATCAGCAGATCATGGGCGTCCTTGCGCGCGAGATAGGAGGCTCCGAGCGCCGAGGCCGCCGCCGTCCGCCAGGCGGTCAGAACATCGGCATCAACGGTGGCAAGTGGAACGCCCGTCGTCGCGTCGAACAGCACGTAGGTGCCGTGCAGCCCCGGCAGGCCCTTCTTCGAGTTTTCAGGGAAGACATTGATGATCTTGACGCCGTAGAACTTCTCATCCCAGGCCGGCATGATCAGCGATGTGCCCGTGCCCACCGGATGCGTGTGCCGCAGCGGAACCTGGACCTCCTGCCGGAAAGCCTCGCGGATGGCCGCGATGAGCTGAGGAAAGTCGAGGTTCTGCTCCGTCGCCTGGGCGTCAAGTGTCTTCATTCCTGTCCCCTCGTAGTCTTCTTGGTGAATTGGTGCTGACGAGAATGCGTCCGGCCGCAGCATCTTGGCAAGAAGGTACCGTTGCGTCTGGAGGCATCCTGTCCGACCTGGGAGCTGTCTACCGCACCACGTTGCGCGGCGTGCCCTTGTGGAACAGCTCGATGTTTTCGATCAGCTGGTCTGCCAGTGCCTGGATGGCCTCGCGGCTGGACCAGGCAACGTGCGGCGTGAGGATGAAGTCCGGCCGGTCCATGAGGCGCATGAACGAATGGTCATCCGGCATGGGCTCGCGGGTGGTCACGTCGAATCCCGCGCCGGCGATCTGGCCCTTCTCGAGGGCTTCGCAAAGCGCGCTCTCGTCCACGAGGCCGCCGCGGGCGGTGTTGATGAGGAGCGGACGGCGCTTCATCAGGGCGAATTCGTCCGCACCGATCAGGTTGCGGGTCTCGGGCCTGAGCGGACAGTGAAGGCTGATGACGTCGCTTTCCTCGAGCACCTTCTCGAAGGGCACATGGGACGGGGCCACGTCCGCGGCCCCCTTGCGGCCCGCGAAGAGGACGCGCATGCCGAAGGCTCTGCCGAGGTTTGCCACGGCCTGTCCGATGCTCCCGCTGCCGATGATGCCGAGCGTTGAGCCGGCGAGGTTGCGGACGGGGTAGTCGAAGTAGCAGAACTGACCGGATCTCACCCAGTCGCCGCGCGCGACCGACTGATGATAGGCAAGGATGCTGCGCCTCAACGCAAGGATCAGCGCGAACGTATGCTCGGGCACCGTGTTTACGGCGTAATCGCGGATGTTGGAAACGGTAATGNCCCGCTCCGCGCAAGCGGTGAGGTCGATTATGTCGTAGCCGGTCGCTGCAACTGCGATGAGCTTCAACCGCGGAGCGTGGCGGATGGAATCGGCGGTCACCGGAACCTTGTTGGTAATGACGATATCCGCGTCCGCGATGCGTTCCGCCACCTGATGGGCGGCCGTGCGCGGGTGGATGGTGAGCCGGTGCGGAAAGCCTGGCTCCCTCAGGATCGTTTCCGGAGGCAAGGTTTCCCGGTCCAGAAAGACGATGTGCTGGGGTGCCGTCATGGTTCCTTCCATCTGCAGTGTCTCACCGGCCGCACAGCTTATACGGATCGGCGCGAATGCAAAGGGTGGAAAAGGCCCGCAAAGGTTCTTCCGCCGCGCGGCAGCGACGTGTGAAGCGGGTGCTGACGAGGACGTTACGCCGTGATACAGGGCGCGACGGGCACCGGAACTGTTGGTCGGGGCGGCAATGACAACGCCGGACCGGCCCCATCTCAGAGGAACAGGAGAGATCATGTCTGAAATTTGGTTCAGGGCAGGCGAAGCGACCGTTTTCGCGTCGGAAGGGCAGGCCACGGATGCCATGCCGGAGGTGGTTATCGGTTCCGTGAAGGGTCCTGTCGGAACGGCTTTCGCGACGATGCTGGGCCAGACGGCCGGCCACACGCGCATGTTCATCATCCGTGACTGCAACCAGATGGTCCGACCGGCCGCGATCATGACCTCGAAGGTCACGATTACCAGCTCGGCCTATATCGAGCTTCTGGGCGGCGTGGTGCAAGCCGCGCTGGGCGACGCGATCGTCGATTGCGTGGCGGAAAACATCATCCCCAGGGAGATCGTCGACGACATCGCCATCATCGCGACGATCTGGCTCGATCCGCGCTGCGCGACCGATCCGAACCTCGACAAGAAGGAACTCTACAAGAACAACTACGAGGCCATGAAGCTTGCGATCTCGCGCGCCATGAAGGGCGAGCCGACGGTGGACGAGCTTATCGCCAACCGCAAGACCATCCGCCACTACGCGCTGGAAGGCATCGACATCGACGACTGACCCTGCGCAGGGCAGTCATCCGTTTCATGGAACCGCTGGCCGGTCCTCCGGCCGGCGGTTTTCTTGTTAATAGATGCGCGCTGCCGGGTCGAACTCCAGCGAGTACTCAGTNGTCATCGAACGCGATATCGTCCCCCACGATCCGCGCCTTTACGGGCTTTTCTCCCGCCGCCTGCCGCTCCTGCACGATCCGTGCTAGCTCCTGGTCATCCAAAAGGTCCATGATCCGTTCGTAGACGTCGGCCCTGACCAGATAGGCCATCACGCGGTTGTGGTTGAGGACCGCAACCGGCTGGCCGTGAGCTTTCTNGATCACGGAGGAGGGGCTCTTCTTCAGGTCGGATACGCTGACCGCAACCTCTGCCTCGACGCGCTGCATGCTAAAAACTCCCATGTATGCGTCAGGCATACTTGTACTTAAATTTGTACTTTTTTCAATACAATTTCCGGTGTCACTTGCGGTGTCGAATCGGGGGTGAAGCCGCTCCCGTCTTCACTCCCTCGAGCCGAGCGCCGTCGCCGGATAGAGCTTGTCGATGAAGGGCAGGTACATGGCGCCCTTGCTAAGCAGGAAAGCCTTGAAGGCGGCCATGGCGGGGGACATGACGCGGTCGGCGCGGGTGACGGCGAACCACTGCCGGCGCACCGGCAGGCCGGCCACGTCGAGAATAACGAGGCGTCTTGTCTCCACCTCCGCCTCGATCGTGTGGGCTGAAATGAAGGCAATGCCGAGGCCCGCCATCACGGCCTGCTTGATGGTCTCGTTCGAGCCCATCTCGATACCGAGGGAGTCGAGCCTGCCGGGAATGTCGCTCAGGAAGGCTTCCAGAGAACTCCGGGTGCCGGACCCGGGTTCGCGAATCAGGAAGTTTTCGCGCGCGATCCGCTCCTTCGAGATATCGCGCTCGTACGCGAGCGGGTGGTGCGGCGGGGCGATGATGACGAGCGGATGATCTCCGAAGGGAACGGAGTTCACCGGCAGGTCCTGCGGAGCGCGGCCCATGATGGCTATGTCTACGTCATGCGTCCTGAGCTTCTCGACGATTTCGGCCCGGTTGCCGACCTGCAGCAGCACCTTGATGTTGGGATGCTGCTGCATGAAGGCGGCCATCATCCGCGGCGCGAAATACTTGGCTGTCGAGACCACGCCCAGCTTGAGCGAGCCCGCGCGCACGCCCTTGAGCGCGTCAATTTCTTCCCTGAGCTGGCGCAGACGGTTCTCGATGGCGCCTGCCGCCTCCAGCACGGCCAGCCCTGCGGCGGTCAGTCGCAGGCCGTCGCGAGACCGGTCGAACAGCTCCAGGCCGAGTTCCTCCTCCGCCTGCTTGATCTGGATGGTCACCGCCGGCGGCGTAAGGCCCAGTTCCTTGGCAGCGTTCACAATCTTGCTATGGCGGGCAACCGCCTGCAGCGTCCGGAATTGTTTAAGGGTCAGGTTGCGCATGAGCTAATTAAAGTATTTTTAGTGGCATAGTAAAGTAATTAAAATGTACTTAAGCCATCGCTCCTGCTTTTCTGTATCCGTTCATCGGAGGAGGAAACGATGGCAACGACTCTGGAAACGTTTCTGGGTGCCTACGCATCGCAGGGAGGTGACATCCGGCATGCGGTTGCTGGCACTATCGAGCAACTGGCCGCGACGGCGATCAAGGTTCGGGATCTGATCAGCGAGGGTCCGCTCCCGGAAGACCTTGGCGCCAGGCGGNGTTCCAACGGAGAAGGCGACGACCAGAAGGGTCTGGACGTGCTGGCCGACGAGATGTTTCTCGAGGCCTGCCGCGCCGCTGGCGCTGCCGTTTACGCGTCCGAAGAGCGGCCGGAACCGGTCATGCTCCGCGAAGACGGCCTGCTCGCCGTGGCGATCGATCCGGTCGACGGTTCGTCTAACATCGAAACCAACATTTCCATCGGCACCATTTTTTCTTTCCTCCCGACGGCAGGGCTGCAGGGGGCGGAGCCTGCCGCGTATTTCCTGCAGCCCGGCCACCGGCAGGTCGCGTCCGGCTTCTTCATCTACGGCCCGCAGCTCGCCCTGGTGGTGACTATGGGCAGCGGCGCGCACCTGTTCGTCTACTCGCCTGCTCAGAGGGCTTTCATCCAGTCGCCGCGTGCCCCGCGCGTGCCGGAACGCACCCAGGAGTTTGCCATCAACATGTCGAACGAGCGGCACTGGGACGAGGGCATCCGCGTCTACATCGAGGACTGCCTGCGGGGTGCCGAAGGTCCGCGCGAGAAGGATTTCAACATGCGCTGGGTCGCCTCGATGGTCGCCGAGTGCTACCGCATCCTGAACCGTGGCGGCGTTTACCTCTATCCGGGCGACGCGCGAAAGGGATACCGTAACGGACGCCTGCGGCTGGTTTACGAGGCCAATCCGATTTCCTTCCTGATCGAACAGGCGGGAGGTGCCGCTACCGACACCCTCCACCGCATTCTCGATATTCAGCCGGAGAGCCTGCACCAGCGCGTTCCCTTTGTCTTCGGTTCCGCGCACGAGGTGGAGCGCGTGGGCCGCTATGTCTCCCAGCCAGCCTGGATAGCAGAGCGTTCGCCCCTGTTCGGGCGCCGTGGTCTCCTGCGCGCATGAGGTGAGAGAGCATGTCCATCAGACATCCCATCATTTCGGTCACGGGATCCTCGGGCGCCGGCACCACGTCGGTGAAGCGGATCTTCGAGCAGATCTTCCGCCGCGAAAACATCACCGCCGNCTTCATCGAGGGCGATGCCTTCCATCGCTACAATCGCGAAGAGATGAAGAAGAAGGTCGCCGAGGAGGCCGCAAGGGGTAATCCGAACTTCACCCATTTCAATGTCGAGGCGAACGAGCTCGAACTGCTCGAATCCGTCTTCGAGGAATATGGCCGCCAGGGGACCGGCCGCACCCGCACCTATGTCCATGACGAGGAAGAGGCCCGCATCCACGGTGTTCCTCCCGGGCACTTCACGCCATGGCGGGAGTTCGAGGAGAGCGACCTGCTCTTCTACGAGGGGCTGCATGGCTGTGTGGTCACGGACAAGATCAACCTGGCGCGCCATTGCGATCTCAAGATCGGCGTCGTGCCGGTCATCAACCTGGAGTGGATCCAGAAGATCCACCGGGACCGCGAGACCCGCGGCTATTCCACGGAAGCCGTGATGGACATGATCCTGCGGCGGATGCCGGATTACGTCCGCTATATCACGCCGCAATTCACGGAAACGGACATCAACTTCCAGCGCGTGCCGGTGGTGGACACCTCGAANCCGTTCATCGCCCGGTGGATCCCGACGCCGGACGAGTCGATGCTGGTGATCCGCTTCCGCAATCCGCGCGGCATCGACTTTCCGTACCTTCTCGCGATGATCAAGGACTCCTTCATGTCGCGGGCGAACTCCATCGTGGTGCCAGGCAACAAGCTGGATCTGGCGATGCAACTGATCCTGACCCCGCTCATCCTGCAGCTCATCGAGCGCAAGCGGCGCGCATCCTGAGGAGGAGAACGATGACAAGCCTCACCGCGGCAAAGGCCAGCCAGACCCCTCGCGTCTCCGATCGGGAGATGGCGAACGCCATCCGCGCGCTGGCGATGGACAGCGTTCAGCGGGCCAATTCGGGCCATCCCGGCATGCCGATGGGCATGGCGGACGTCGCGACAGTGCTGTTCNACCGCTTCATCAAGCTGGACCCCTCCCGCCCGGACTGGCCGGACCGTGACCGCTTCGTGCTGTCGGCAGGCCACGGTTCGATGCTGCAATATGCCATCCACTTCCTGCTCGGCTACGCCGACATGCCGGTGGAGGAGCTGAAGCGCTTCCGCCAGTTGGGCAGTCACACGCCGGGCCATCCCGAATACGGCCATACGCTGGGCGTCGAGACGACCACCGGCCCTCTGGGGCAGGGTATTGCCACGGCCGTCGGCATGGCGCTGGCGGAGCGGATGCTGGCCGCCCGTTTCGGTCCGGAGCTGGTGGACCATTACACCTATGTCATCGCGGGCGACGGCTGCCTGCAGGAAGGCATCAGCCACGAGGCGATCGACCTCGCCGGGCACCTTCGCCTCGGCCGGCTCATCGTGCTGTGGGACGACAACCGAATTTCCATCGACGGCCCGACGCGCCTGTCAACGTCGATGAATCAGCTGGCTCGCTTCGCCGCCGCCGGATGGCACGTGCAGGAGGTCGACGGGCATGACCCCGAGGCCGTTGCCGCAGCCATCGAGCGCGCCCGTGCTGAGGAGCGCCCTTCGCTGATTGCCTGCCATACCACGATCGGCAAGGGCGCTCCCAACCTCGAGGGCTCGGAAAAGACCCATGGCGCGCCGCTGGGCGAGGCGGAAATCGCCGCCACGCGGGAAAACATCGGCTGGAGCCATCCACCCTTCGAGGTGCCGGACGAGATCATCGGGGCCTGGCGTGAAGCTTCGGCACGGGGCAGGGCTGCGCGCGAGGCCTGGGAGGCGCGGCTTGCCGCGTCTCCCCAGGCGGACGCTTTCCGCCGTGCTGTGAGCGGCGAAATCCCGGAGGAGGTGTTCGAGGCTCTGCGCGCCTTCCGTGCCGAGCAGTCGGAGAAGGCTCCGAGGGTCGCGACCCGCAAGGCGTCGGAGATGACGCTCGCGGTCATCAACGGGGCCACGGAACTCACGGTCGGCGGTTCGGCGGACCTGACCCACTCCAACCTGACGCTCACCAACGGGCTGGGGGTGGTGCAACCCGGCGACTACGGCGGCCGCTACATCCACTACGGCATCCGCGAGCATGGCATGGCCGCGGCGATGAACGGCCTCGCGCTCCACGGCGGCTTTGTGCCCTACGGCGGCACGTTTCTCTGCTTCGCGGACTATGCACGCGGTGCGATCCGCCTCTCCGCGCTGATGGGCCAGCGCGTCATCTATGTGCTGACGCATGACTCCATCGGTCTCGGCGAGGATGGGCCGACGCACCAGCCGATCGAACATCTGGCCATGCTGCGGGCCACCCCGAATCTCAATGTCTTCCGTCCGGCCGACATCATCGAGACGGCGGAATGCTGGGAGCTCGCGCTTCGCAGCAGAAACCACCCCAGTGTCCTGGTGCTGTCCCGNCAGAACCTCCCGACCTTGCGGACAGCCTCAGACAGCCTGCCGTCCGCTCGCGGCGCGTATGTCCTGCGCGAGGCGGACGGCAGGCGGGATGTCACCCTGCTTGCGACCGGTTCCGAAGTGGAGATCGCCGTCGCCGCGGCCGAGCTTCTCAAGGCGCAGCATGGGTTGAACGCGGCGGTCGTCTCCATGCCCTGCTGGGAGCTCTTCGAGGAGCAGGATGAGGATTACCAACGCTCCGTTCTGGGAACCGCGCCGCGCATCGCGGTGGAGGCCGCCGCGCGCCTGGGCTGGGACCGGTGGATCGCCGGAAACGGAGACTTTGTCGGAATGAACGGTTTCGGCGCCAGTGCGCCGGCGGGCGATCTCTACCGCCACTTCGGCATCACGGCGGAGGCCGTGGCGGAACGGGCGCTGGCGTTTGCCGGCACGGCCGGCGGGCAGGCCCGGAATAACAACTGATTTCCAGAGGAGGAGCCAGATCATGGCGAAGATCACGTTGCGACAGCTGCTCGATCACGCTGCGGAGCGCGGCTACGGCGTTCCCGCCTTCAACATCAACAACATGGAACAGGGCCTCGCCATCATGGAAGCGGCGAAGGACTGTGATGCCCCTGTCATCATCCAGGCCTCGCGCGGCGCGCGCAGCTATGCAGGCGACATCATGCTGGCCAAGATGATCGACGCGTTGGTGGAGATGTTTCCGTCCATTCCCGTGTGCCTGCATCAGGACCACGGAAACAACGAAGCCACCTGCCTCACCGCCATCCGTCACGGTTTCACGTCGGTGATGATGGACGGCTCGCTGGAGGCCGACGCCAAGACGCCGGCGAGCTACGAATACAACGTCGCGATCACCGAGCGCGTGACGCGCATGGCCCATTGGGTCGGCGNTTCCGTGGAAGGCGAGCTCGGCGTGCTGGGTTCGCTCGAGACGGGCGGCGGCGAGGCCGAGGACGGCCATGGCGCGGAAGGCGAGCTATCGCATGATCAGTTGCTCACCGATCCCGACCAGGCGGTGGATTTCGTCAACAAGACCGGCGTGGACGCGCTGGCGATCGCCTGCGGCACATCCCACGGCGCCTACAAGTTCTCGCGCCGTCCGGACGGCGACATTCTGGCGATGCACGTCATCGAGGAGATCCACCGGCGGCTGCCGAACACGCATCTGGTGATGCACGGTTCGTCCTCGGTCCCGCAGGAGCTNCAGGACATCTTCAACAAGTATGGCGGAGAGATGCCGCAGACCTATGGCGTGCCGCTTGAGGAGATCGAGCGCGGCATCCGCCACGGCGTGCGCAAGGTGAACATCGACACCGACTGCCGTCTTGCGATGGCGGGCCAGCTGCGCCGCATCGCGATGGAGAACCCGTCCGAGTTCGATCCGCGCAAGTTCATGAAACCGGCGATGGATGCGCTGCGCGCGCTGTGCCGCGATCGTTTCGAGCGATTTGGAACGGCGGGGCATGCCTCGAAGATCAAGCCGATCCCGATGGACGAGATGGCCAAGCGCTACGCGCGCGGCGAGCTCGACCCGAAAACATCCGTTGCCAAGGCTGCCTGACGGCGCCCGAACAGAGAGGAGCAGTATCATGGCCGACAAGACGACGCTCACCGGAGCCGAACGCTACGCAGCCGGCGTTATGGAATACAAGAAGATGGGCTACTGGGAGCCGGACTACGAGCCCAAGGATACGGATATCATCGCCGTCTTCCGCATCAGCCCGCAGGATGGCNTGGACCCGGTTGAGGCGGCGGCGGCCGTTGCCGGCGAGTCCTCCACCGCCACCTGGACGGTGGTCTGGACCGACCGCCTGACGGCCTGCGAAAAGTACCGCGCCAAGGCCTACCGGGTGGATCCGGTGCCGAACGCGCCGGGTCAGTACTTCGCCTACATCGCCTATGACCTCGACCTGTTCGAGCCGGGCTCGATCGCCAACCTGTCGGCGTCGATCATCGGCAACGTCTTCGGCTTCAAGGCCCTGAAGGCGCTGCGTCTCGAGGACATGCGTCTCCCGGTTGCCTACGTGAAGACCTTCCAGGGGCCGGCCACGGGTATCGTCGTGGAGCGCGAGCGTCTGGACAAGTTCGGCCGACCGCTGCTTGGCGCCACGGTGAAGCCGAAGCTGGGTCTCTCCGGTCGCAACTATGGCCGCGTGGTCTACGAGGCGCTGAAGGGTGGGCTCGACTTCACCAAGGACGACGAGAACATCAATTCGCAGCCCTTCATGCACTGGCGCGACCGCTTCCTGTACTGCATGGAGGCCGTGAACAAGGCGCAGGCCGAGACGGGCGAGGTGAAGGGCACTTACCTCAACGTCACCGCCGCGACGATGGAGGACATGTACGAGCGCGCGGAATTCGCNAAGGAGCTTGGCTCGGTCATCGTCATGATCGACCTGGTGATCGGCTACACGGCCATTCAGTCCATGGCGAAGTGGGCGCGCAAGAACGACATGATCCTGCACCTGCACCGTGCCGGCCACTCCACCTACACGCGACAGAAGACGCATGGCGTTTCCTTCCGCGTCATCGCCAAGTGGATGAGGCTCGCGGGCGTTGATCACATCCACGCGGGCACGGTCGTCGGCAAGCTCGAGGGCGACCCCAACACGACCAGGGGCTACTACGACATCTGCCGCGAGGACTTCAATCCGCTGCGCCTGGAGAACGGCATCTTCTTCGATCAGCCGTGGGCATCGTTGCGCAAGGTGATGCCGGTGGCTTCGGGCGGCATCCACGCCGGCCAGATGCACCAGCTCCTGCACCTGCTCGGCGAGGACGTTGTGCTGCAGTTCGGTGGCGGCACGATCGGGCACCCGATGGGCATTGCCGCTGGCGCGACGGCCAACCGCGTGGCCCTGGAGGCCATGGTGCTCGCCCGCAATGAGGGCCGCGACTACCTGAACGAAGGACCGGAGATCCTGAAGGCCGCGGCGCGTCACTGCCTGCCGCTCAAGCAGGCGCTCGACACCTGGAAGGACGTGACCTTCAACTACGCTTCGACGGACTCGCCGGACTTCGTGCCGGTCGCGACGGCGGCACAGTGAGCAACACCGCGGTTCCAGGAAAAGTGGGAACCGGTTTTCCGTCCGGAACCGCGGCAAACAAACAGAGCATGGTTCCAGGAAAAGTGGGAACCGGTTTTCCGTCCGGAACCGCGAAAACAGATGGTCCGAGCAGTTCAGAGTCTCCGTGAGAAGCCGAACTGCTCCAGAGTGGAGACAGAACAATGCGCATTACCCAGGGAGCATTCTCGTTCCTGCCTGACCTCACCGACGAGCAGATCCGGGCGCAGGTGCAGTACTGCATCGACAATGGCTGGGCGGTGAGTCTCGAGTTCACCGACGATCCGCATCCCCGCAACACCTTCTGGGAGATGTGGGGCCATCCGATGTTTGACAATCCGGATGCGGCCGCGCTGATGATGGAGCTGGCGGAGTGCCGGAAGGTCTACGGCGACCGCTACATCCGGGTGGTGGCTTTCGATGCGAGCCACGGCTGGGAGTCGGTGCGGCTCTCCTTCATCGTCAACCGCCCGAAGGACGAACCCGGCTTCCATCTCGAGCGCCAGGAGCGCGCCGGTCGCATGATCACCTACACGACGAGATCCTACGCGACCGACCGTCCGGCGGGGCATCGTTACAGCTGAGGGTTAGCCGCCGACGGCCCCCTCCGGCCCTCATGCCAAACCTNTCGGGGCATCGGGGCGGCATTGCGAGGGATCTGAAGGAGAAGCTTCGGGGGTCTGCCTGGGCCTCCCTTCCGATGCGGTTTCTTTTCCCTTTCGTCCCTCACGGTGAGCGTGTCGAACCAAGAGGGGCGAGAGACCGGAAGTTCCAGACTCTTCCCTTTGGAAAGCGCATGCTTCGGCAAGCTCAGCACGAGGGAACGACGGGACGCCCGGACCACCACCGCTCTCATGGTTCGGCGGNCTCACCTCGACGGGCTCACCATGAGGGCAGCGGAGCAAACGAGGAGCGTGTCATGACTGCTACGGTCACCGATGACGAAGCCGGCGCCATTCCTGCCACGGTGGACCTGCGCGCCGAGTATGAGGCGTCGGGCGTCAAGGACGTGCTGGCGGAACTCGACCGCGACCTGATCGGTCTGGCGCCGGTCAAGAAGCGCATCCGTGAGACTGCGGCTCTTCTGCTCGTGGAGCGGGCCCGCCGCAGCATGGGGCTCGCGCACGAGACGCCGACGCTGCACATGAGTTTCACCGGCAATCCCGGTACCGGCAAGACGACCGTCGCGCTGCGCATGGCTGACATTCTCCATCGCCTTGGCTACATCCGTAAGGGCCATCTCGTCTCCGTGACGCGCGACGATCTCGTCGGCCAGTACATCGGCCACACGGCGCCCAAGACCAAGGAGGTGCTGAAGCGGGCGATGGGGGGAGTGCTGTTCATCGACGAGGCCTATTACCTTTACCGGCCCGAGAACGAGCGCGACTACGGCCAGGAGGCGATCGAGATCCTTCTTCAGGTAATGGAGAACCAGCGCGACGACCTGGTGGTGATTCTCGCGGGCTACGGTTCGCGCATGGAGCGGTTCTTCGAGAGCAATCCGGGCTTCCGCTCACGCATCGCTCATCACATCGACTTCCCGGACTATACGGATGAGGAGCTGCTGCTGATCGGCATGAAGATGCTGGAGAAGCAAAACTACCGGCTGGACGAGGAAGCCGTCGCCGCTCTGCGCGATTACATTGCCCTGCGCCGCCAACAGCCACATTTCGCGAACGCCCGCTCGATCCGCAACGCGCTGGACCGTGCCCGCCTGAGGCAGGCAAACCGTCTGTTCGAGAATGCCCGCGGGCCGCTCGACGCTGACGAGCTGTCGACGATCCGGGCCGCCGACATCCGCGCAAGCCGCGTGTTCGCTCCGGTATCGTTGCCGGCAGGACAGGGCGGCTGACGCGATGGATTCACGCGATCCCTGAGGAGGGAGAACAGTTCCGCGCTGAAGTTCAACCCCTGCTTCAAGGCGCGGAACTGCCGCTTTGACGCCGCAGACACTTGGCTTCCCATGCGGCGTGGCCCCTGACCAACGCGTCTCCGGTCAGGGGCCTCTTCGTTTTGCTGATATAGTTAATGTGTGCAGAAAAGTGTTTAACACACTAAGCAGCTCGGTTCGGGCTGAGGTGGCCTGGCCCGGCCAGGTCACCGGCAGGCCACCAGGATAGCGGCGCCGATCAGCGCGCTGCCCGCGCAACGGTTCATCCATTTCATGCGCCCGGGGCCGCGGAACCAGTCAGCGGTTTGTCCGGACAGCAGTCCATACAGCGCCAAGGTGAAGAAGCTGGGGGCGAATACAATGGCGAGGATGGCTAGGCCCTCGGCAAGCGAAACCGCGTTGAGATCGATCAGCACCGGCATCAGGCTGGCGTGGAAAAGGATCGCCTTGGGATTGCATACCGCAACAGCCAGGCCGATGNCCAGGCTTCGGAGTGGATGCCCGGCCTGAATGACGTCAAGATTGGCCTCCGCCCGCCACATCTTTATCCCAAGCCAGCCCAGATAGGCTGCGCCCGCCAGTTTCACGACCGTGAAGGCCCATTCGCCGGCGGCTGCAATCGCCCCCAGGCCGAGCAGGGCAATCAGCACGAGCAGCACGTCTCCAATCGCAATCCCGAGCCTGGTCGCTGTGGCTGCCGCCACGCCCCGTGAAAGCCCCGTGGAAACGACTGCAAACGTTGCTGGTCCGGGCGAGGCGACGGCGACGACAAGAGCGGCCGCGTAGGTGATGGTAGTGGTAACCGACATGGTATTCTTCGCAGTGCATTCTGCGCCGTGCGTGAAAACCGGCGACGGGAAGGGTTTCAGTCCGGCTTGAAAATGGCAAGCAATTTCAGTGGATAGCGCGATCAAAATGGATGATGGTGCTGCGTTTGATGTGAGCTTCCGGGCCGGACTGCACCGCGGCTCCAAGGGATAATGTATATGTTTATTGTTGTCGGGGCGCGATTACGCGACGATCGCCGGGAACGTGCCGCGTTGGTGGGGCCCTGGTGGGACCGTAAGAAGGCCAAGGTGCTGAAATGGTGCGGAGTTTCCGCGCCCAGCCGGTTCCACGTTGGTCACCCCGATCCCCTCCGGCTGAACCGTTTGTGAAGGAACTGCCGACCGTCGCGCGCGTTGTATCCCGTTGCCGTATTGCAAGATGTGTTTCGAAAGTCGGTTTACATGATCTCTTCTCGCAGAAATTTGCTCAAGTTGATGGCGTGCAGCGCGACTGTTCCGCTTCTGCCGAAGATTGCCGGGGCGCAGGACAGGCGTGCCGTCTGGCATGTTCTGGGTAGCAACGGCGGTCCCAGGGTGGTCACCAACCGCAGCAATCCCGCCAACGTCCTGATGATCGGAGATACGCCCTACATCGTCGATTGCGGATACGGGGTGACGAGGCAGCTTGTGAGAGCCGGTTTACCGCTCACGTCGTTGGAACAGATCTTCATCACGCATCTGCACTCCGATCACGCGCTCGAATGCGGCAATCTCATCTACTGCAGCTGGTCGACGGGCCTGGACAACGAGGTGACCGTTCATGCGCCGGAGGGCGCGAAGGCGATGATGGACGCCTACATGGAGAGCATCAGGTTCGATCTGGACGTTCGGATCGGGGACGAGAACAAGCCGGATCTTCGGAATATGGTGAAGGTTCGCGAGATCGGAGACAGTGGTGTCGTGTTCGAGAACAGCGACGTGACCGTCACGGCCTTCCGGACGCCCCATCCGCCGATCGTGAAGCGCAATTACGCCTTCCGCTTTGACGTCGCGGAAGGTTCGTTCGTCTATGCCTGTGACACGGCCTATAATCCGGCGCTGGCGGATTTCGCGCAGGGGGCGGACGTACTGATCCATGAGGCCCTGTATGAGCCTGGCTTTGCGGACATGGCCGTTCGTAGCCGCAACAAATCGGAATCCTTCAGGGAGCACATATTCAACTCGCACACCTCGACGGAACATGTCGGTCAGATCGCGGCGGCGGCGAAGGTAAAGAAGCTCGTGCTCAGCCATCTCGTTCCCGGCGACGACGAGAGCATCACCGACGATATGTGGCTGGAGGGTGTGCGGCGCCACTATGACGGCGAGGCGATCGTCGCGCACGATTTCATGGAAATCACGATCTGAGGCGGGCAGGCGGCGGTATCCGTCTCAACCGGGGGATCTGTTTCGCTCGCGTATTGACGCTTTCGCAACAACCCTGTAGCTGAACGGATGTGGAACACCCGCCTTGGGTGCGCTCACGCAAGAGCAGGAGACAACGGCATGAGGATCTCGAACCGAATAGCAGGCTGACAAGGCCACGCGCGCAGCTGTGCGCACACAACGCTGTTTGTTCAGAGGATATCCCATGCCATTCACGCGCAAGTTCTACACTGCCGATCTGCATTTCGGTCACGCGCTCATGCTCTCCCCAACCGCCTGCGCCCGGCCCTTTTCCTCCGTCGCCGAGATGGACGAGGCGCTCATCCGAAACTGGAATGCCGTGGTGGGACCGGAGGACATCGTCTACGTCATCGGCGACTTCTCCTTCTGGCTGGGCGCAAGTTCCTGATCCTGGGGAACCACGACTATGACCGGAAGGACCGCAACCGGGTCCACCCCGTCATCGCAGGACTCGGCTGGGAGCATATCGCGCAGCAGTACGAGACGACGGACGAAGGGGAGCGCGTGTTCATGAGCCATTACGCCCAGCGCACCTGGCCCGGAATCCGCAAGGGCGCCTGGCATTTCTTCGGCCATTGTCACGGGCGTCTTGCCCCGTATGGACGCTCCCGCGACGTTGGAGTGGACTGCCCGGACTGCTGCTACGCGCCCCGCACGTTCCGGGAATTGACGCAGAACATGCGCGACGAGCCCGTGAGCTTCGAGCCCGGCGCCTGAGTACGGCACCCGCCGGCCCCGGGTTCGCCCGAGACAGCCCGTCAGGGACTGCGACAATTGCGCTTCGCATTTGCGAGCCGATTCACCCAAACGTTACTGGATAGGGTTGTCGCCCAGCTGGCATCTACACCCGCAGCTTGCGCAGGCGCGGCATCCAGATCCACAGCACGACGGCAAATACGAGCACGACCGAGGACATGAGCCCGAGAGCGAGGCGCGGTCCGATCATCGCCGCGATGAGCGCCATGGTCGCCGTGCCCACCGGCATCAGGCCGCGGGTCATGAAAAGCAGTGACAGAACGCGGCCGCGGTAGGCGTCGTCGACGGTGAGCTGAAGAATGGTGTCGTTGGAGGAATTGTAGGCGATCTGCATAGCGCCGGCGGCGAAGAGAAGCGGGATCGCCACGTGGAAGTTCGGTGCGGCGGCGAACAGGATCAGGGCCAGGGCAAAACAGCCCATGAAGACGAGCATCATGGAACCGCGCCGCACGTTTCGCTGCACGCGCGCGGCGAGCAGGCCGCCGCAGATCGAGCCGGAGGCGGCGAGCGCCGTCATCACGCCAAAGCCCGTGGCGCCGGTGTCGAACACCTGCGCGGAAAAGACCGACAGGAACTGCAGGTAGGGCTGGCAGAAAAAGGTGGGCGCGAGCGCCACCGCCACCAGCATCAGCAGCACCGGTTCGTGCTTCATGTAGGAAAAGCCTGCCGATAGGCTTTGCAGCATCGATTCGGCCTTCCGCCGGCTCCGGTCCTGGGGCGGCAGGTCGATCATCATGAGCATGCCCATCACGACGGTGAAGCTCACCGCATTGGCGATGAAACAGGCGGTCACGCCCAGGCTGGCGATGATGGCGGCCGAGGCAAGCGGGCCGATCACCTTGGCCAGGTTCAGCGTGACCGAATTGAGCGAGACGGCGCTTGCCATCGCCTCGCGGGGAACCAGCTGGTAGATGAGAGAATTGCGCGCCGGCATGTTGAAGGCGACGATCAGCCCCCGGCAGGTGGCGAGCAGCAGGATGATCCAGATCGAGGCGTTGAAGAAGGCCACCGTGCAGGCAAGCCCGATCGCCACGAGCATGGCCAGCACCTGGGTGCAGATGAGCATCGTGCGCCGGTCCACCCGATCGGCCACCACGCCGCCGAACATCGTGAACAGCATGATCGGCAGGCCGCGTCCGAGGTTCACAAGCCCGAGCATGATCGGATCGCCGGTGGTCGAGATGACCAGCCAGTTGAGGGCGATCTGGTCCAGCCAGTCGCCGATGAACGAGACCGCATTTCCAAACCAGTAAAGGCGGTAGTTTCGGTAGCGCAGGGCCTCGAAGGTACCGGGCTTCTTCCTCTCCACAGAACCAGCACTGGCTTGGGTGGTGTCAGTCATCGTCTTCGTCTTTTCGAGCCGTTGCTCTCCCTGAACGGGAAGTTCTGCGTGCCGGTCGCGCGTGACCGGCAACTCGGGCATCAATTCTTCGAGTTCGCGTGAATGCCGCGGGCGGGATGCCTTGGCCGCAGGAGTTCATTAGCCCCCATTACAACAAAAGCAAAGTCCGGGGTCCGTTGCCGAGCGTCCGGCCGGACGGCGAGAAACATGGCTTGAGTGGGCAGCCGAATCCTCTCCGCTCTTCGCGGGGTGTGCGGGGGTCATTGTGGAGAGGCCACCGGTAGGGTTATATGCACTAACTTTCCAAATGCTGCCGTTCGTGCGGCGTCTTTCAAAGCCTGAGCTGATGACACACCTGATCAGTGCAAGAGATTTGCGGGCAAGCTACGGCGCGAAAGTCGCGCTGAACGGCGTGAGCTTCGACATCGAGGAGGGGACGAGTTTCGCACTGCTGGGGCCGAATGGCGCCGGCAAGACCACCCTCATAAACATTCTGTGCACCCTGCAGCGGCCGGACAGCGGCGGCATCGTGATCGCGGGTCACGATGCCCTGCGCTATCCCCGCAGGGCGCGGCGGAACATCGGCGTGGTATTCCAGACGTCGAGCGTGGACGACCGCCTGACCGCTCGGGAAAACCTCGAGTTCCACGGCCTGGTACATGGCCTGCCACGGCGCAAGCGTGAGGCGCGCATCCGGCAGGTTCTGGAACTGGTGGCGCTGGAGGAATGGGAGGACGATGTCGTCCGCAGCTTTTCGGGTGGCATGCGGCGCCGCCTGGAGATCGCCCGGGCGCTTATGCACGAGCCGAAGATCCTGTTTCTGGACGAGCCGACCGTCGGGCTCGATGCGCAGACGCGCCAGCAGATCTGGTACTACCTGGACCGGCTGCGGCGGGAATGGTCGCTCACCGTGCTGACCACCACCCATTACATCGAGGAGGTGGAGGATGCGGATGTCGTCTGCATCATCGACCATGGCAGCATCATTGCGCAGGGTTCGCCCGCGGGGCTCAAGAAGCAGCACGGCCGGCGGTGGCATCAGATCGATACGATCGACAGGGCCGTGCGCCAGCTCATCCTGGAGCGCTTTGCCGGAGCGCAGCCGCTCGGCGTGTCCAGCGTCGTCGTTCCGGAAGAGTCGTTCGATGCGCGCGCGCTGAAGTCGCCGGAATTCGAAGGCAAGATTCTGGAAATCCGCCAACGGGAACCCACGCTCGAGAGCGTGTTCCTGTCGCTGACGGGACGCGAGCTGAGGGATCGGGCGGATCCCGGCAGGATTGGCAATGGACGCGGGGGAGAATGCCGATGAGCGAAATGGCCGTTCTGGCGCGGGGTGTCTACGGCGTCTGGCTGCGCGAGATCATGCGGGCGACGCGGGATCGCGGACAGCTGATCGGCGGCGTGAGCCGGCCGCTGATCTGGCTGCTGATTCTCGGCGTCGGACTGAACCCGTATTTCCGCGGCGAAGTGTACGGGCAGGTGAACTACGTGATTCCGTTTACCTACCTGCAGTTTCTGTTTCCTGCGGTCATTGTCCTCAACATCATGTACACCTCGATCCAGTTTGCCGTGTCGGTGATCTGGGACCGGGAGTTCGGTTTCCTGCGCGAGGTGCTGGTCTCGCCCCTGCCGCGCTCGCTGATTCTGCTTGGCAAGGTACTGGGCGGCGCGACGGTGGCCACCATGCACGGCGTGCTGGTGCTGCTGCTCGCGCGATTCGCCGATGTGAACATGTCGGTGCAGCAGATCGTGACGGCGATCGGCCTGATGTTCGTGCTGTCCTTCGGCCTCACATCCTTCGGCATCCTGCTGGCGGCGCGGGTGCGCAGCTTCGAGGGCTTCGGCGTGTTTTCCAACACGCTGATTCTACCGCTCTATTTCACCTCCTCTTCGGTGTTTCCGCTTGATCCGTCGCTGAGCCGCACGCAGGCGGTGATGAGCTATCCCGAGTGGCTGGTGTTCCTCGTCCGCGCCAATCCGATCACCTACGCGGTCGACGCCCTGCGCGGAGTTCTGATCAACTTCAATCAGCTCCCGCCGCATATCGGCCTGGCCGTCATCGCAGGCATGTGCGTGGTGTTCTTCGTGGCCGCGCTGGTGGATTTCAACCGGTCATGAAACGGCGCAAGCGCAACCCCTGGCTGACGGTGGCCATCAACCTGGCGCTCATCGCGGCGGGCCTGACCGCACTGAGTTTCCTGCCGCCGGACAATTCGCTGGCGGAGGTGCGCCGGATCGGCGCCCTCAAGCTGTGCGTGCCGAGCGAGTATCCGGTCCTCGTGGAAAAGGATTTGCAGAAGCCCGGCTTCGATGTGGAGCTTGCCCGCAAGATTGCGGAGGAGCTGGGCGTGCGGCTGGTCGAAAACGAAATGATGTCCATGGGCAAGGACTTCAACCCGCGCAACTGGCAGCTGACCCGCGGTCAGTGCAATGTCATCGCGGGCGGGCTTGCGGATACCGAGACCACACGCAGCTTCCTTCAGACGATCCCCACAGGGATCGAGACCGGCTGGGTGGCAGTCTCGAAGGAGCCGGCTACCCCGCAGGAGGGGCAGGTCTGGGCTGTGTGGCCGGGCAGTTCCGGGCTCGACCGGATTGCACTGTCTTCCTGGCTCAGGGAGAGGGGCATCCGCCCAGTATTGCTCCAGTCGCCGGATCAGATCGTTGATCTGATCGAAAGCGGACAAATATATGGCGCAATTGTGGAGCGGCTGATTGCCGCACCTCTGGTTTCCGGGCAGGCGTATGCGATGACATGGTTGGCCCCGGAAACGTTTACCCCGGTTCAATTATCGCAAGGACTTTGGAAGGGGGACCAGACGCTCTACCGGGCCGCCAAACAGGCGATGGAAAAAATCAGGGCGTCGGATTGGTATGGAGAAGCCAAAGTCCGTTATGGACTGGACGCTCCAATCGCGGTAATTCAATAGACGTTCCATTATAGTGGGGAACCAATCAACGGCATAACTGTGCTAGATGTGCACAATCGGGAGTAACCCGGTTGCGCTGCGGATAGTCGGAGATGCCGTTAGGAGGGTAAGGTCTAGGGATGCGAAAACCTGTACTAAGTGCACTAGCGGGATTTGCTCTCGCAGCATCCTGCCTGGGCACGTCGTGGGCCGGTGGCTTCACGGCGGAACAGGCAGAAGCGGGCAAGTCCGCCTACACCACCAATTGCGGCCGGTGTCACGGGTACAACCTGGAGGGCGTTGAAGCTCCGGGGCTCGTCGGCCGCGATGTCATGGGAAACTGGGATACGGCTGGCGGTCTTTATGACTTCATTTCAGTTGCCATGCCGCCAGAAGCTCCGGGCGAGCTCGGAGAGGAAACCTACCTCAACATCGTTGCCTACATCATGAGCTTCAATGGAGCTCAGCCGGGCAACGAGCCCCTGGCCGTCGGTGACAAGCTGTACGACATCTCGCTTGTCGCTGAAACGTCGGCAGGCGGGAGCACGACTGTCGCTCAGGCAACCCCTGCTGCGTCGCAGGCCAGCTCGGACGTGCCGCAGGCCTTCACCTGGGGCAAGCCGCTCCCTGGTGGCCAGCCTGCTCAGGCTGAGCCGGAGAAGCCGGGCGTTCCTCAGGCTTTCACCTGGGGCAAGCAGCTTCCGCAAGTGGGCCAGAAATAATAGAGAGTTCGTCTAAGGAGGATTCCCGTGAAATTCTCAGTTAAGTCTTTCCTGGCTGCGACGACGGTCCTGGCTGCCGTCAGCACGCCGCTCTATGCGCAGGATACCAAGCGCGAATATTCCCCGGTTACCGATGAAATTCTTGCCAATCCTCCGGCTGAGGACTGGCTGATGTTCCGCGGTGCCTGGAATAACCAGGGCTTCTCCAAGCTCGACATGATCAACAAGGACACGGTCGGCAAGCTGGAGCTCGCCTGGGCGTGGCCGATGGCTGAGGCCGGCATCCAGGAGACTGCGCCGCTCATCCACGACGGCATCATGTTCATCCAGACCAACAACAACATCGTTGAGGCTCTGGATGCCAAGACCGGTGACCGTCTCTGGACGTACCGCCACGAGCTGGCTCAGCTGCCGGCAAGCTGGTCCTACCAGATCAACCAGGCTCGCCGTCAGAAGAACTCGATCGCCCTTTACAAGGACAAGGTGGTCCTGACGACCGCCGACGCCAAGATCGTCGTTCTGAACGCCCTCGACGGCAAGGTGGTCTGGGAGAAGCAGGTCCTCGACTACAACAAGGGCTACAGCTACACCGTTGGTCCTCTCGTCGTGGACAACAAGATCATCAGCGCGATCTCCGGCTGCTCGATCGCCGGCACCGCTGGTGGCTGCTTCATCATGGCGCACGACTTCGAGACCGGCGAGGAGCTGTGGCGCTTCAACACCATCAACGATCCGGACAATCCGGAGCAGCAGGCCAGCTGGGGTCCGGTGCCGCCGGAGAACCGTTGGGGTGGTACGCCGTGGACGACCGGCGCCTATGATCCGGAGACCCGCACGACCGTTTGGGGTATCGGCATGCCCGGACCGTACGCCGAGCTGATCCGCGGTTCGGAAGACGGCACCACGCTCTACACCAACTCGACGCTGGCCCTCGACATCGATACCGGCAAGCTGAAGTGGTACTATCAGCACCTGCCGCGCGACAACTGGGACCTCGACAGCCCGTTCGAGCGCATGATCGTCGAGCAGGACGGCAAGAAGATGGTCGTGACCGTTCCGGGCAAGAACGGCATCGCCTTCGGTCTTGACTTCGAGACCGGCAAGTACCTGTGGCACAAGGAGACGGTCTATCAGAACGTCGTCACCAAGATCGATCCGGATGGCACGGTCCACATCAACGAGGACCTGATCCCGACCGCCGTTGGTGAAGAGAAGTTCATCTGCTCGTCCGTGTCCGGTGGTAAGCTGTGGCAGGCTGGCGCCTACAGCCCGCTGACGCAGACCTACTACGTGCCGCTCACCGAGGCCTGCAACACCGTCACCGCGGTTCAGACCGAGTTCACCGCCGGTAACGCCGTCGGCTCGATGAAGTTCGGTCCGCGCGTGATGCCGGAGGGCCAGACCATGGCTGGTCTCGTCGAGGCCATCAAGGTTTCGCCGACCGAGGGCACCACGAAGTGGGAGTACCGTTCGCGTCCGACCCCGACCAGCTCGGTTCTCGCGACCGCTGGCGGCCTGGTGTTCGGTGGCGACGCTGCCCGCGAGGTCAAGGCCTGGGATGCGGAGACTGGCGAGGTCCTGTGGTCGCAGCGCCTGAACGCTCCGATCGGCGGCTATCCGGCCACCTACGCGATCGACGGCGAGCAGTACCTGGTCATCCCGACCGGTTACTCTGCCGCGGCGAGCTCGATCTCCTCGGCCTTCCCGGAGATCCCGCTGCCGACCGGTTCCGGCAACTCGATCTTCGTGTTCAAGCTGCCGAAGGACAAGTAATCATTCTGATCAATCAGGACGGAGGGGGCCCTGGGGCCCCTTCCTTTTTTGAAGCGGTTTCAGAAACAGTGGGAACGGGTTTCCCGTTAGGAACCGCGAGAAATCGCAATAAGAGCAGCCGGATGTCTTCGTGAACACCGAACTGCTCGAACAAAGGAATCAGGACCATGCGCAAATTCCTCACGGCAGCCATGCTTGTCCTTTCCTCGTTGGCAGCTCAGGCACAGAACAACCCTCTTTCGGAGGTTCCGCCCGAAGAGATCGACAACCGCGTGCGCCTTGCCGGCGACACGCTTCATGTCTGTTTCGACCTGGCGAGCGTTGGCCGGGCCTTCGACCAGGACGTTGCCCAGGCGATCGCGGATGCACTCTTCCTGAAGATGGAAGTTCTGGAAGGCTTTGGCGGCTTTCCCCTGAGCGGCGGCGGCTTCATGACCGAACTCACGATCGCGATGACTGAAAGCTGCGACCTGCTCATGGGGGTCTCCGTCTCGCCCTACTCGGCGACGTCTCAGGCCTTCAGCATCTCGCGGCCGTATGCGACGGTGCCGTTCGTTCTGGTGGTCGCCAACAAGGATTGGCAGAAGCTGGGGGACATTCCCAAGACGGAGCGTCTGGGAACCGCCATCGCCAGCATTGGCGAGATGAACTACATCACCTGGGCGCGGCAGCAGCCCAAGGAGGAGAGGTGGGTCCGTCTCCCGTATGCTGACTACGATCTGATGACGACCCGCCTGCTCGACGGGACGATCGCCGGCATGATCCTCTGGCAGCCGGCCTTCGCCAAGGTCCAGCGCGAGCGCGAGGATGCGAAGGATCTGCGGATCATCGCCAATGATCCCATTCCGCCCGCTGCTACGCGGGTCGGAGCCGCGGTCGCCTCGAAGAACAGCTTCCTGCGCAGTCAGATCGACCAGGCGATCGAGGCCCTCGTCGCCGATGGGACCATCGACAAGCTGATCGAGAAACACGGCTATATCGGCGCCCACGCCGGCGAATAGGATCACCGGCGGCAGGCCCATTCTGCCTTATTTCCCTGGCGGTTGCGGACGAACTCCGGTAACCGCCATTTTTCTTTCATGCGGGATGGGGCTGCGCTGACCATCAGGGCGGCGGCTTCGAGTGCCTTTGCCCGATCAGGTCATTACAGGCTGGAGAAATAGGGCAGGAGCCAGGACGCGGGGTTGCTGATAAACCCCGCCACGATTGCCGCCGCCACGACGGCGAGCATGACCGGTTCCTTGCGCATGATGCGCTTTTCGCGGTCAGGCCGCAGCACAGGCCAGATGGCTCCGCAGACCAGTCCGGGAAGGGGCAGGAGGTTCAGCGCGGCCGTGCCGACGGCGATCTGTTGATAGTGCATCAGCACGTAGATGACGATATTCGCGATCGAAAGCGGAAGGAGGTCCACCAGAACCCGCCGCAGAATGTCGACGAGCGGCAGGGTGAGCAGGGAAAGCAGCAGGCCGCCGAGCAACACCAGCAAGACGCCAGGTTTGCCCCAGCGGTTCTTGCTTCCATCGTAGCGCATGGGGCGGATCCATCCCATGCCGAACAGTGTGGCAAGAAGAACACCCGACGGGGCCATGTGGGCAAAGGGATTCAGGGTCAGGCGCCCGTCGAATTTCGGACGCGGGTCGCCCAGGAGCCTTGCGAGGATGGCCAGCAGAAATCCCAGCACGCCGCTGTACAACACCATCGCGACGAGACGCGATACGAACGCGCCGATGGTGATATCCTGCAACAGGTTCATGGAGCCCCCTGCTCAAACTGTGTCTGACACGGTCCGCCCTGCAGAAGCGAGAAACCGGATGCCGCGGTCGTGCGGCCTCCGAGGACGCCAGCGGCCGGTGATTCTGTCATGACGGTCCGGCCTTTCTTCTCAGGTTCCCGTGCCTTGGGACTGGCCGTAGTCGCGGCCATAGAAATCGGACTGCGGGTCCGACAGCACGAGCGCGCGGATGCGCTCCCACAGGTATTGCCGCAGCTCGACGAAGCGGGGCTCGGCGCGGACGTCATAGGTCCAGCGCGGCCGCCTGAGCCCCACGTCGATGACTTCGAGGATGCGGCCCGGTCGCGGACCCATGAGCACGATCTGGTCGGCGAGGAAGATGGCCTCGTCCACGCTATGCGTGACGAAAACCGCCACCGACCTGCGCTCGGACCAGAGCCGCAGCAGCTCCACCTGCATCAGCTCGCGCGTCTGCGCGTCGAGGCTGGCGAAGGGCTCGTCGAGCAGCAGGATGCCGGGCTCGCAGGCGAGCGCCCGCGCGAGTGCGACGCGCTGCTTCATGCCGCCGGAAAGCTGGCGCGGATAGGCATCGGCGAAGCGCGACAGTCCTACGCGGTCGATGTACTGGTCGGCCCGGCGTCGCCGTTCGTGGCGGTCAGGGATTGCCTCGACCAGCGCGAACTCGACGTTGCCGCGCACGGTTCGCCACGGGATCAGCCGGAAGGACTGGAACACGAAGCCCATGTCCGGGCCCGGATGCGGCGGCTTTCCGGCCACCAGAATGGTGCCGGCATCGGGCTGCACCAGCCCGTCAATCATGCGCAGGAGTGTGGTCTTGCCGCAACCGGACGGCCCGAGGATGGCCGTGAAGGTGCCCTCGGTCACCTCCAGGTTGATGTTGTCCAACGCCACGACGCGTTCGCCGGTACCCGCCGCAAACCACTTCGAGACGCCCTGGATCTGGATCAGCGCGCCGGGCTGCGGTGCAACCCGGCTACCCGCGTCCGTGCTCATCGTGTGACGGGATCCAGCTTGTCGTCCGTGCCGATCTCGGCGAGTACCTCATCGATGACGGAGAAGTCAGCCCACTCGCTGAGCTCCACCTTGCGGGCGTCTTTGAAGTCTTCGCCCTCATAGTACACGTTCGCGGTGTATTCGAGCTCGTCCTTGCTGAGGCCGCCGTTGGTACTCCAGCTGCCGGCGAAGGCCTTGCTGAGCGATTCGAGCGTGGACTTCTCCACGTCGGGACGTGCCTTTTCCATGGCGGCAACCCACACGGCCGGGTCGCTTGCGAAATCACGCGAAGCCTTGATCAGGGCGGCTATGACCTTCTTCACATCGTCCCGGCGCTCTTCCAGCACCTTGGTGGTGACGATGTTGACTTTGCTGACGACCGGAGCGGCGTTGTAATAGTCGTCCTGGTTGATCAGTACGTGGAGGCCGGTAGTGTCGGGGATGGCCGACCACACGCCGATCGACATCGTGGTCGCGTCGATCTGGCCGGCGACGAGCGCCTGGCCGCGCTGATTGGGCTGGCCGAGCGCTACCATGTCGATGCTGTCGACGTCCACGTCGTACTTCTTCAGGACGCGCACGCTGAGCGAATGGTCGACGCTGCCCGGACGGCCGATGCCGAAGCTCTTGCCGGCGAGATCGGCGGGTGTGGCGATATCCTCTTTCGAGGCGATCAGGAAGGGCAGCGATTTGTTGGGCGACGTGACGGCCCGGAGATCATCGCTACCTTGAGCGACCAGAAGCAGCAGGGAATCCGTGCTGATGTTCGCCATTTCGCCTTCGCCGGCCTGCAGGGCGGCCAGGGCGGACGGCGTCTGCTGGACGCGAACCAGCTCGACTTCAACCCCCTCGCGCTCGAAATAGCCCTCCTTCTCGGCAAGATCCATCACCGAGTTCGGGACCAGAGGTGTCTCGAGGTCCGTGATGATCAGCCGGAACGGTTCGGCTGCGGCGAAAGACGTTGACAGCAGGAGAGCTGCGAAAATTCCCGTGAGACGTTTCATTCCCATTCCTCCCATAATTCGTATGGCGGTTGGTGGTGTTCATGAGGCCTAGTTTCTGGTTCCTCGCCAGCGTTCCAGCCGCAGCTCCAGCAACCTCAGCAAGGTGGTCACCAGAACGCCGACGAGGGCCAGCGTGAAAACGATCACGAAATATTCGGCCATGCGGAATGTATTACCATATATCGCCAGCAGACCGCCAAGCCCTCTTACCGCGGTGTAGAGCTCCGCGACGATGGTGTTGATCAGGCCGATCGTGGCGCCGATCCTCAGGCCCGTGATGGCGAAGGGAAGGGCGCCCGGCAGGACGATCTCGCGGAAGATGCGCGACTTTCTCGCGCCCACGGAGCGGGCCATCTCCACCAGTTCGTCATCGGCATTCAGGGCACCGGCATAGGCGTTGATGAGGATCGGCATGACCGCGCCGAGGAAGACGATAAAGCTCTTCGCAGAGGCTCCGAGGCCGAGGAAGACGATGATCAGCGGGATGAAGGCGACGCGGGGTGTGGCGGACAGCGCGTAAACGAATACGTCCAGTATCTTGCCGAGGGTACGCACCGTTCCCATCAGAAGGCCGAGCGGGATGCCGATGAGGATCGCCAGCCCATATCCGCTGACATAGATCTGCAGCGTGTCGAGGAGTGCGGAGAACAGCCGTCCATCGGCTATGAGCCGCTCTGCGGCGTGGAATGTAGCCACGGGTGACGGAACGAGCTGGCGCTCGACGACCGTGGACAGATACCACCAGAATGCCACCAGGGCCGCGAGTACGCCCAGGCGATAGACGACGATCCTCAAATGCACGCCCTTTGCAAAAATACCGTAATATGGAAGGTTGATTGCCCCCGACACAATATGCAAAGGCTTTTACATTACCAACTGCCTTTGCAGAATGCCGAAAAGTGAGGCTGCCGTCGGAGGTTGTGGACCATGCCCCGCAGGAGCGCCGGAATCCTGCCTTTCAGGCATCGCGGCGGGAATCTCGAAGTGCTGCTCGTTCATCCCGGAGGCCCCTTCTGGCGCAATCGCGACGAGGGCGCCTGGTCCATCGTCAAGGGGGAGCTGGCCCCCGACGAGACGCCGGAGGCTGCGGCCCGCCGCGAATTCGCGGAGGAGACAGGGTGGACGCTGGAGGGCGAACTGATCCCGCTCGGCGAGGTCCGGCAGGCGGGCGGCAAGGTGGTGACAGGCTTCGCCGTCGCGGCCGACTACGACCCCGAGACACTATGTAGCAACACCTTCGACATGGAGTGGCCGCCCAGGAGCGGCCAGATCCGCGCATTTCCTGAAATTGACGGGGCTCACTGGTTTCTGGCGGCGCAGGCAGAGGAAAAACTTATACCGGCGCAGCGCCAGTTCCTCAGCCGCCTGCAAACGGCGATAAATGGCTTTAACATCAAATAATTATCTCTGTATTCCCGGTTCCTGTCGCGCAGACGGCGGGGCGGGTGCGGAACCGGCGGACTTTCGGGTGAGCGCTCGCGCATTCTTGAAATAGATCAAACGGATATGGACGCCTGACGGCAAAACCACTAATCAATGCTGCCGAGGGGATGCGAGTGGACTGATACCGGAAAGGCGGCCTGCTGGTGCACGACAGCGAGGTTATCGGTTCCTGTCCGGACAGGCGCATTAACGCCTCCCATGCCGCGAGGCCTGGAGGAGCCCAACTCGCTTGGTTCCAACCAGAATGAAGTGGATCGGAATGTGAAGATAGGCATTTTGGGGGAAGTGTACCCCGGCGAGAACCGCGTTGCCCTGACCCCGGACAGCGCGCGTCAGCTGGGGAAGCTGGGTCACAGTTGCGCCATCGTGAGTGGCGCTGGTTTGAAAGCGGGGATATCCGACGCGGCTTACGCCGAGGCCGGCGTAACCATCTATCCTGATGCACAGTCGCTTTGCGCGAACGTCGACCTGGTCGCCAAAGTACGACCTCCGACGCTTGACGAGGTTAAACTGTTCCGCAAGGGACAGACGCTCATTTCCTTCATCTATCCGGCCCAGAACGGGGAACTGCTGGAGGCGCTGAAGGAGCAGGGCGTCAACACCATCGCCATGGACATGGTGCCGCGCATTTCGCGCGCCCAGAAGATGGACGCCCTTTCCTCGATGGCCAACCTCGCCGGCTACCGGGCTGTCATCGAGGCTGCAAACAACTTCGGCCGTTTCTTCACCGGCCAGGTGACCGCGGCCGGCAAGATTCCGCCGGCGAAGGTGCTGGTGGTGGGCGCCGGCGTGGCCGGTCTTGCGGCGATCGGCGCCTCGGTGAGCCTCGGCGCGATCACCTACGCCTTCGACGTGCGTCCTGAAGTCGCCGAGCAGATCGAATCGATGGGCGCGGAATTCGTCTTCCTCGAGTTCGAGGAAAGCCAGGACGGTGCCGCCACCGGCGGTTACGCCGCTCCGTCGAGCCCCGAGTTCCGCGAGAAGCAGCTGGCGAAGTTCCGCGAGCTCGCTCCCGACATGGACATCGTCATCACCACGGCGCTGATCCCGGGCCGTCCGGCCCCGGTGCTGTGGACGAAGGACATGGTCGAGGCCATGAAGCCGGGGTCGGTGATCGTGGATCTCGCCGCCGAGCGCGGCGGCAACTGCGAGCTGACGAAGCCCGAGGAGCGCATCGTCACCGACAATGGCGTGATCATCATCGGCTACACGGACTTCCCGAGCCGCATGGCCGCGCAGGCCTCTCAGCTCTATGCGACCAACATCCGCCATTTTGTGGCCGACCTGACGCCGGGCAAGGATGGCGTGCTCGTCCACAACATGGAGGACGACGTCATCCGCAGCTCCACCGTCACCTTTGAAGGCGGCATCACCTATCCGCCGCCGCCGCTCAAGGTGCAGGCCATCGCCTCGGCGAAGAAGAAGGAGAAGCCGAAGGAGCTGACGCCGGAAGAGAAGCGCGCGCAGGAGCTCGAAGCCTTCCGCAAGGCGACCAAGACGCAGGTCAGCCTGCTGGCGATTGGCACGCTGCTGATGCTGCTGGTCGGATACTACGCGCCGCCGAGCTTCATGGCGCATTTCGTTGTCTTCATGCTGTCGTGCTTCGTGGGCTTCCAGGTGATCTGGAACGTCTCCCATTCGCTGCACACGCCGCTGATGGCCGTCACCAATGCGGTGTCCGGCATTATCATCCTCGGCGCGGTCGCGCAGATCGGCTCGTCCTCCTGGATCGTGGCCATTCTTGCGGCGATCTCGGTGCTGATCGCAGCAATCAACATCGGTGGCGGCTTCCTCGTGACGAGGCGCATGCTCGCCATGTTCCAGAAGTCTTGATGCGCGGGGCGGGGTACTACAATGGCTAATCTGGAACAGATCTTTTCGCACGTGAGCGAGCCCGGCATCGTCACCGCCGCCTATATCTCCGCGGCCGTGCTGTTCATCCTTTGCCTGGGCGGCCTGTCGAACCAGGAGAGCGCAAAGCGCGCCGTTTGGTACGGCATCTTCGGCATGATTTTGGCCGTCGGCGCGGCGGTCTTCACGCCGGGCGTCGGCAACCACTGGCTGATCGGCATCATGCTCGCCATCGGCATCGTGCTCGGCTACATCGTGGCCATGCGCGTGCAGATGACCGAGATGCCGCAGCTCGTAGCCGCGCTGCACAGCTTCGTGGGCCTGGCGGCCGTCTTCATCGGCTTCAACTCCCATGTCGAGCTGGCCCGCTTGCAGGACGTTTTCGCGTTCATGCACAATCCGGGCACGCTGCTGGCCAATCCGGACCGGCTGATGGCTCTGGAAGGCCAGCTTGAGAACCTGAGCGGGTTCGCCGCCAAGCTGCTGGCCAAGTCTCCGCTCGAGATCGACATCCTGCGCGTAGAGACCTTCCTCGGCGTGTTCATCGGTGCGGTCACCTTCACCGGCTCGGTCATCGCCTTCGGCAAGCTCGCCGGCAAGGTGGACGGCAAGGCCAAGAAACTGCCGGGCGGACATGCGCTCAACGCCGGAGCCGCGATCATTTCGCTGATTCTGCTGGTGGTCTACCTGATGACCGGCAGCTTCTGGGCGCTGTTCATCATGTCGCTGCTTGCCTTCTTCATCGGCTACCATCTGATCATGGGCATCGGCGGCGCCGACATGCCGGTCGTGGTGTCGATGCTGAACAGCTACTCGGGCTGGGCTGCCGCGGCCATCGGCTTCTCGCTCGGCAACGACCTGCTGATCGTCACCGGTGCCCTCGTCGGCTCCTCGGGTGCGATCCTGTCGTACATCATGTGCAAGGCGATGAACCGTTCGTTCATCTCGGTCATTCTCGGCGGCTTCGGCAACACCACCGGCCCGGCGATGGAGATCGAGGGCGAGCAGGTGGCGATCGACGCCGAGGGCGTGGCGGCGCTGCTGAATGACGCCAGCTCGATCATCATCGTGCCGGGCTACGGCATGGCCGTGGCGCAGGCCCAGGGTGCGGTGAGCGAGCTCACCCGCAAGCTGCGAGCCCGCGGCAAGGAGGTGCGTTTCGCGATCCATCCGGTCGCCGGCCGCCTGCCGGGCCATATGAACGTGCTGCTGGCCGAGGCCAAGGTGCCGTACGACATCGTGCTCGAGATGGACGAGATCAACGACGACTTCCCGGAGACGGACGTTGTTATCGTCATCGGCTCGAACGACATCGTGAACCCGGCCGCCCAGGAAGATCCCAACAGCCCCATCGCCGGCATGCCGGTGCTGGAGGTCTGGAAGGCCAAGCACGTCATCGTGTCGAAGCGCGGCCAGGGTACCGGCTACTCGGGCATCGAAAACCCGCTGTTCTACAAGGAGAACACGCGCATGCTCTACGGCGATGCCAAGGACAGCATCAACGCGCTGCTGCCGCTGATCGACTGATCCGGCCAGACGGAACGGAAATGGCGAGCCTCTCCGGAGCGATCCGGGGAGGCTTTTTGTTGGCTGGAGGTTCGGAAACCCTCACGCCATCATTCCGAATGCATCGAAACAAGAGGCAGTCAGCGGATGGCCCTGGACCGGCCTCATGCCGCGATAGGCTCACCTTAGACGTGCTCCCTTCAATAAGCTCAGGATTGGGGAGGAGCGGAGGAAGCCTCTCGCCTTAAGATCACACCTTGAACGAAGCGAGGATGGGGCAGCAGCCGCCGTGGCTGCCGGCGCATTCGCGTTCGAGTTCAATGAGCGCGTCGCGGGCGCGCTGCAGCTCGGCGATTTTCGCATCGAGCGCCTCAATCCGCTGGAGGGCGAGTTCGCGGGCCCGGGCCCGGTCGTGGCTTTCGTCCAGCTCCAGCAGCTCGCGGATTTCCTCCAGCGTGAAGCCCGCGGCCTGCGCCTGGCGGATGAACCGGAGGCGGCGCAGATCCTCGCTGCCGTACGTGCGGAACCCGCCGCCGCGCGGAGGCGTCGGAAGCAGCCCCTTGCGCTGGTAGAAGCGGATGGTCTCCACGCCTACGCCGCCGGCCGTCGCCAGCCTGCTGATGGTGAGAGGTTGCTGGACTTGACTCTGTACCATGGTACGGACCCTATATGGGTGGCAGCATCCGATCAACCGGAAAGAAAGCTGCCAAACATGCTGGACAAGACTCAGCCCCTCGAGAAGAGGGCCGTTCTCTATCGCATGGTGATGGAGAAGCACACGTGCCCCTATGGCATCAAGGTCAAGTACCTGCTGGAGCGCGAGGGTTACGTGGTCGAGGACCATCACCTCACGACGCGCGAAGCGACTGACGCGTTCAAGGCCGAGCATGGCGCGAAAACCACGCCGCAGGTCTTCATTGACGGCAAGCGTATCGGCGGCCACGACGACACGCGCCGGTTCCTTGGCAAGAAGGTCTTCGATCCGAACGAACTCACCTACCGTCCCGTCGCCGTGCTCTTTGCGATGACGGCGCTGATGGCCATGGGGGTGAGCTATGCGACGAGCGGCGACCCCTTCACCGTCCGCGCCGCCGAGTGGTTCATCAGCTTTTCGATGGTGGTTCTGGCGCTGTTGAAGCTCCAGAACGTTGAGACCTTCGCCACCATGTTCCTGAATTACGATCTGCTGGCGAAACGCTGGGTGCCCTACAGCTATATCTACCCTTACGCCGAGGGCCTTGCGGGCCTGCTGATGGTGGCCGGTGTCGCCACCTGGTTTTCGGCGCCGCTCGCCCTTTTCATCTCGACGGTGGGCGCGGTGTCGGTCTTCAAGGCGGTCTACATCGACAAGCGCGAGCTGAAATGCGCCTGTGTTGGCGGCTCGACCCGCGTGCCGCTTGGCTTCGTCTCCCTCACGGAAAACCTGATGATGATGGCCATGGCCATCTGGATGGGGCTTTCGTGGCTGGGCTATCTGCCGGGTTCCCCCCACGGCATGTAGGGGCGAGGAACAATTGGCCGCGGGTGTTGCGGTTCTCGCAACAACGCCATATATTCCGCCATAGAAAGGTGGTGATTGATATGGCACACGTGGTGCACGCAAGCAGATATCCGGTTGGAAAGGAATCGCTGATCCTTTCCTTCATGGATTCCAGCGGACGGATCGCCATCGACCGCCTGGCCGACGGCTTCGGCATGTCGAAGACCCAGCTTGCGGAGACAGCCGGGCTTTCGCGTGAAGCTTTCTACCGGGCCGAGCGCAGCCGGGGCCTGCGCACGCAGAACCGCCTCCGCGAGATGCTGGAAATCATCAGCCGCGTGGCGGAATGGGCCGGCGGAAAGGAGCAGGCCATGGCCTGGTATCGCGCCCAGCCGCTTCCCGCCTTCGGCGGCCGCACTGCCGAGGCGTTGGTGAAGGAAGGCAAGGCTGCGGCCGTCCGCGACTATCTCGACCACATGGCGCTCGGCGGTTTCGCGTGAGGTTTGTCGGAACCGCCTATCGCGCCCATGATCCGCGCTGGTCCTTCAAGCCGACATCCGGCGAGGGGGCCGCGATCCGTGGCGCGCGCTTCAACCCGAAGGGCGTGCCCGCGCTCTATCTCGCGCTCAGCATCATGACGGCGGTGAAGGAGGCCAACCAGGGCCTTGCCCGCCGTATCGACCCGTGCGTGCTCTGCTCCTATGATGTGGACTGCGAGGACATCGCCGACCTCACCTCGGTGCAGGGCAGGGCGGAGCACGGCATTTCGCTGGACGACATGGCGTGCGCCTGGGCGTGGGACCTGAGCGAGGGCCGCCGTCCCGGATCGTGGCGGGTCCACGACCGCCTGCGCGAGAAGGGGATTGCCGGGATACTGGTGCCGAGCTTTGCCCCCGGCGCCGGGTCGGAGGACATCAATCTCGTGCTTTGGGACTGGGGCCCGGACCTGCCCCACAAAATCGTAGTCTACGATCCGAGCAACCGTTTGCCGAAGGATCAGCTCTCCTGGTCATGACCGGGCTTCGCCGGCGAGGGGCGCTGGCCGATGCGGCTTATCACGGCTCCTCGCCGTCTTCGTCCGAGCCGGTCATGCTGATGGTGATCGGCGGCATGCCGCGCAGGATTCTCACCTTGTTGAGGCAGGCGAGGCTCAGCTCGCTCCACAGCGCCTCGATGGCAAGTGCGGCCTGGATCAGCTCCTCGTCCGCGCCCTCATCCGCCTCGAGCTCGTAGAGTATCTCATCGAAATCCTCGGACATTTCGCTGACGGCGTCGAGAAGGCGCACGGCATGCTCGACTGACAGCGTTTCGCTTGCGAGAAGCTTGCGCGTGTCGGCCTCTGTGTTGCGGACCAGAAGCCCGGCCTCCTTCAATGTTGCCATCCAGTCGACTGCCACGCCCTCTCCATTCATTGAAAGCGGAGCCTATGGCCTATCTTGCAACCGGTTTTCAATCGAAGGCAAGGCGGGAAAGCGCAGCGACAGAATAATTATCGACGGGCAGCGCTCCCGGACCTCGAAAACCGTTGATCGGTGACGGGGCTGGATGCTGCCGGGCAAAGTAATCATCCGGGCGGTCGCCGCTCCTGCACTTTCCGCTCGAAACCGAAAGGTGGGCCGGGTGGCAGGGACGCCGGGACACCTCCAGCAATCTCTTTTCATGTACTGAAGCGTCTAGCCTCGGGTTATCGTGAAACGTAAATGACGGATTGGAGCCCCGTCCGGTTGCGCATGCAACTTCTGCGCGTTTGCAAGAAATTTACCTCCATTTCAACCGGCGGCTGCTGCGGCGATGTCTTCTATTCCCTTGACGGTCGCTATGCGCTAGCGCTCAATAACGGCGGGGGGACTTCATTGGGTTGTGCCATCCTTCGGGTAGTTGCGGCCCCGACAAGGATTTACTCGCCCAGAAGTTGTACGCAAGGGCACCTGTGGGGGGTAGGGATGGATATCGGGACCATCTTCATGACAGTCTCGTTCATGATGCTGATAAACGGGTCGGTCCTGATAGAGTTTTATCGCGACATGCCACGAACCCTTCGCCCGGCGATGCAGTACTGGCAAGCCGGGACGGCGCTGATCGCTGGGGGATGCGCGATCTTTGCGTTCGGCGCACCGTTGCCGCGGGCGTTCATTCTTGTCGCTGCCTATGGCCTGATTACCTTTGGTCTGACGGCCTATCTTGCGGCCGTGCAGGCATTCGACGGTATCCGCCCGAAAATCTGGCAGTTCATTCCGAGTGCCGCGCTCGTGCCCTCGATCCTTTGGTTTACGCTGATCGCCGATATTTTCGGTGCGCGACTGGTGTTTCTGACGGCCGTGTGGGGGTGGCTTGCCTTCGCCTGCCTGAGTTCGCTGCTTCACGGTTCGCCGCAGCCAGTGCCGATAAGCCGGAAGATCCTGATCTGGCTGTTCGCGACGGTGTTTTGCTACCTGGTGATTCAGCTTGGCTTCTACTCACGCACGGATGCCAACCTGAGCTTCGCGAGCGAAGCCGTCGAGTACTGGTTCAACCTATTGGGACCGACTGTCCTGTCGCTGCTGCCGATCGTGGGGACCACGACGTTTTTGCTCATGTGCTCCGACAAGCTCCGTCAGCGCCTGGAGGAAATGGCTTCGACGGATTACCTGACCGGGCTGTTCAACCGCCGCATACTGGCGGACTATGGCGCAAGATGTATCGAGGCGGTCGCCAAGTCGGGCCGCGGGTTCGCGCTTGCCCTGCTGGACATCGACAACTTCAAGTCGATCAACGACACCTATGGGCACGAGGTGGGCGACCAGGTCCTGGCAGAACTCGCCCGCTGCCTGCGCGAGCATGCGGGGATGGACGCCATTCTTGCGCGGGTCGGCGGAGAGGAATTCGCCTTGCTTCTTCCGGATGGCGACCAAAAGTCAGCCATCGCCATGACGGAACGGCTGAGACAGGCGGTGGAAAAGTTCGAGTTTCAGTCGAGTCAGGGCGCCATCCCGGTGACGTTCTCGGCAGGCATCGCAACCTGGCGCCATGGGGACAGCGAATTCGACGACGTGTTCCGGCGAGCGGACCAGGCGCTTTACACAGCCAAGTCGTCCGGCCGGAACCGCGTGGAGGTGGCACGGCTGAGCGTCGCCGTCTGATCGCGAAGCGTCAGGACGGGGATGAAGCAGCTCCGAGCGTGCCGGACGCTTTGAACTGTCCTGTTCACAGGCTCGCCCAGTCCCGGGCAAGCCTCCCAGTCTAAAGTCTCCTGAGTCCGCTTTAGTGGATCTTCCGCCCTGTTGCCTGCAGCAGCTCGAAAGCCTCGAAACGGCGGTCGTGCCATTCGCGCGTGGCGGGGTTGGGCTGGTGAACCTCGCCCAGAGCCGACATGGCGCTCATGGCCTCGCCGAGATCCCGGAAAGCTCCCGCAGCCGTGGCGCCGAGCATGGCGGAGCCTAGCAGCACAGGTTTCGGCGAAACGGAAGCGGCGACGGTGAGGCCGGTCGCGTCCGCCAGCACCTGACGGACGAGGGCCGAGCGGGTCGCGCCGCCACTGACGACCATGGTGTCCGTGCGGATGCCCTTGGCGGCCTGTGCATTGACGATCTGACGGGCGCCGTAGCCCAGGCCGCAGAGGCCGGCGAGATAGAGCGCGACGAGGCTGTCGACGCCATCCTCCAGGTCTAGGCCCGCGATGATGGCGCGGGTTTCCGGATCAGCGAAGGGCGCGCGATTGCCGAGAAACTCCGGCACCACATGGATGCGGCCGACGATGTCCGCAACCGCTGCGGGGCCGCCCCTGGCTTCCACAAGCGCGGCGAGCGTGTCGGCAAGACCCCTGCCGCCTGCCGTCGCTTCGACTTCTGCCGCACGCGGGTGCATGCGAATCAGGCGCTCGATGGCGGCGCCGGCGGCGGACTGGCCGCCTTCGTTGAGCCAGAGGCCTGGCACCATCGCGTTGAAATAAGGGCCCCAGACGCCATCGACGAAGACCGGCTCGCGCGTGGTGGTCATGGTGCAGGCAGACGTGCCGAACACATAGGCCATGCGGGACAGGACGTCGCCGGCGTCGCCGGCCGCGCCCACGGTGCCGATGCCGCCCGCGTGGGCGTCGATGAGGCCAACGGCGACGGCCGTGCCAGGCCGCAGACCGAGATCCCTTGCCGCCTCTTCTGTGAGCCCGCCGATTGCCGTGCCGCCGGCGCGAATCTCGGTGCCGATGCGGGCGAAGCCTTCGTCGGCCAGGTCCCCCAGGCCGATCTGGCGGAAGTAGGTCTCGTCCCAGCGGTTCTCGTGGCTCAGATAGGTCCACTTGCAGGTGACGGTGCAGGCCGAGCGAGCGAGGCTGCCCGAGGACTTCCAGGTGAGGAAATCCGTGAGGTCAAAGAACTGCCAGGCATTCCTGAAGGTCTCCGGCTTGTTCTCCTTGAGCCATAACAGTTTCGGCGTTTCCATTTCGGGCGAAATGGTCCCGCCGACATAGCGCAGCACCTCTGCCCTCGTCGCGTTGATGCGGCCTGCCTGTTCGGTAGCGCGGTGGTCCATCCAGACAATGATATTTCGCTCCGGATCGTTCGACGGTCCGACGGCAAGCGGCTTTCCCCCTTCGCCGAGCACCACGAGCGAGCAGGTCGCGTCATACCCGATGCCGGCCACATCGTCGGGTGTGACGTTTGCCCGGGCGACGGCCTCCCGCACGCTGTGGCAGACGGCGTTCCAGATGTCATTGCTCGACTGCTCGACGATGCCGTGGGCCTCCCGCCAGATGGCAATGTCGCGCTTGCCGGTGCCCAGCAGGGTTCCGCGTTCATCGAAAAGGCCAGCGCGTGCGCTGCCCGTACCGACATCTACACCCAGAAAGTATTTCGCCATGATCGCGCTACCTGAAAGTGGAATTGGCCAGGACCGTTTTCCGTCGGGCGCACCCAATAATCAAGTCCCGAGGGCGGCGGGCTCCCACCGAATAGGAAGCGGGGGGCGTGGAGCTTCCCGGTACCGTCATTGACGCTGCCAGGTCGGGCGAGCGATATGGACCGGTGGGGGGTGAAGCTGCTGATTCGCTGCTCGCGCGGCGGTGCTGTCAGCGCTGCACCGCGGCCTCGACCCGGTTCCGGCCGTTTCTCTTTGCCGTCAAAAGCGCCTCATCGGCCGCGTTGATGAGGTACTCGTAGTCAGGGTGACCTTCATAGGTGGCCGCGCCTGCCGAGATGGTGATCCGGATCGAGGTATCGTCTGGCAGCATGACGGTGCGCGACTCAAAATAGGCACGGAAGCGTTCTGCCGCGACGAGAGCTTCCTCCAGGCCTGTCTCCACGAGGACGATGAGGAATTCTTCGCCGCCATAGCGGAATACGAAGTCGCTCGCCCGCGCGATGTTCATGAGGCCTTCCGCCACCTGCCGCAGAACCGCGTCGCCGGCCGCATGGCCGTATCGGTCGTTGATCTGTTTGAAGTGGTCGACATCGATCAGCACCACCGACAGAGCAAGCTTGTTCCTCCGGGCCAGGGCAATCTCTCGCCCGAGAATTGGCGGAAGGAACTTCCGGTTCAGTACCTGCGTGAGGGGATCGCGACCGCTCTCGAGTTCAGCCGCGGCCTCGAAGAGATTCGCCAGAAGAAACTTGATCTCGTCGATGGCACTTTGCAGCTGTCCGATGTTTTTTACCCTCTCCGTCTGCTCAGTGTTTCCGCTTCTCTCGATCGCAGGAAGGATGTCCCGGTCTATGCGCTCCATCGTTTGCTTGATCGACTGGAGAACGTCCGAAGACTGGAACAGCAGGCCCGCGCGGTGACGCAGCCAGAGACCGAACGGCGACAGGCTGAGCGGCTCGAGTGTCCTGACGCCGGATTGAGTCGCCAGCGAGAAAAGGATCTCCTGGCACCATTCCATCAGGCCGGCGCGCTGCCGCTCACGTTCGGAACTGAGATCCTGACCGATGGAAAACAGGCGAAGACCTTCGTCCGCATGCGCGCGCCGCCGGGTGCCGGTGACATAGGCGGCGCTCATGAGGCGCATAGCGAGGTCGATGATCTCGTCCAGCATCATGACCGCAGCGATCCGGACCTGCGCGTCCACATCCGTGTAGCCGGAGAAGATGCGTTCAATTTCGACCTTCAGGAGACTTGCCCCTTCCAGCACGAAGTAGACGGGCAGATTGATTCGGGCGTGGATCTCGCCAATCTTGACCTGGCGCTGGCGGTATTCCGTGGTCCCAATGTCGTCCAGGTTGAGCAGGTCCACGAGCCACTTCGCAAGAGAATGACGCAGCCGCTGTTGAACGATGTCGTGGTCAAGAAATTCGGCTGTCCTGGGGTGGGCGAGGAATGAGCCGTAGAACGAGTCGACAAGCGTCTCGGTGTTCTCGGTGATCGCCTTGCGCAAGATGCCGAGCGCGGAACCCTTCTCCGTCTCGGAAAGACGATCCATGAACCGTAACTCTATGTGATGGTCCAGCATGTTCCTGCGCCCCGTCTGCCGGGGGCGTGAACTATTGCCGAAGCTGCCATTTGTCAAACCGCGGCCGCTTGGAGACGGGAGCGACAATTCGTTCCTCTTTGGAAGCGCTGGAAGGGGGCGGGCCCAGGGGATTGGCTCTCTTCGGCGATGCCTGTCATGCCGCTTTTCCCGCCCGACGGTGGGAAGATAAGATAGTTTCGTTAAGATAAATAAGCAATTTAATTGTTTGCATTTTGAAAGTATTTCTGTAACTTGTGCGCGTATCGATCTCGAACAATATTGTAACGGTAATTGTTTTGTCTGGGTAGAAAAAGAAAAATATTATCTTTTTACTAACGTTATTTGTATCAATTGATATGAATGGGTGATTGCATATGGCGTACAATTTTCTTGTGCAGAGCAAGAGCAACCCGCGAGTCGTTCAGGAAGCTCGGAACACAGACCATGTCACGCTAACGACACTGAGCAACGTATGGATCTTTCTCAATCGCGCGGCGGTGAAGGGCTTCCACCGGGAAGGGTACACGCTTGTCATGGAATTGCTGAACGGACAGAAGGTCCGGATCAACAATTACTTCCGTGACCAGCGCGGTCCGAATGATAGCGAGATCTTCGTCATCGACGACGGTCGCGGCTACCGCGTGAAGCTGGACACCTGTCTTAACAACTTCCAGTTTGAGCCTACGTCCATGGTCCCGTCAGTCAGCAGCTCCGGCCGGTCCAGCCTTGGGGCTCGAGCCGGAGAACATGAAGCTGATAAGTCAAGTCTCGAAGCATCATACCAAGACGGTTCTTGATAACAAGATAGTGGTAAACGCAATTAACGATACGGAATACGAGATCTTGATAAAGGGCGTTTCCCCGGGAGACCACAAGCTGGCTATCAAGGCAAAGGACGTATCCCACGACGCTGTAAACGTTGAGTTCTCCGGCACTGTCGAGATGCACAGCTACAGGGAACTGAATGTGAAGCCGGGAACCGCTTCAGGCAATCTTTTTGACGGCAAGACGACCCCCGACGGAAAACCATCGGTAGATTTTGACAACGGCGCGGAGCTGGTAATTCTGAGGAATGGCGAGCGGATTTCGGTACAGCATGACGAGGTCCTGAGGGGTAAGTATGGTGAACTGAAACTGGGTCCAACCGGCGATTATCAGTACACGACCAACGGCGACGCCAAATCCATCGGCAAGGTGGACATTTTCGACGTCGGGGTTTGGCAGCCCGGGATGGATGAACCGAAGTACTCAAAAGCCCGTTTCCGCATCGGTGCTCAAGATTTCAACCTCCTGTGGCCCAGCGATCTGGACAAGGACGCCGAGACGTTGCGGTCCGGGGTAATCAAAGGCGTCGCAAAGGTATTGAAATCTGCGAACGCGGAGTACCGGAGCATAGCCGATCTGAAAGAAATAGAGTGGCACGAAATGTCCAATGGGAAAAGGATTGGTGCCACAGACCATTTCGACTTTGTCATCGAAGACAAAGGCATAACTGACAAGGGCGCATCCGTCATACTCATTCAACTCAGTGGAACGCATCCTGAGGAAGTCGAATTCTCTCTGAAGAGGGACGGAAAGGAGATATTTAACAAGGAGATAGCCAGCGATAGCGGATATATCCGCTACCATAACGACTGCGTGTGGGTGGTTTCCCCCCGACCGGTACCGGGCAAACACACGCTTAACCTGGACGCGACAAAAGTGAAGGTCCCCTCTGGCAAGGTGATCGCATCCGGCACCCTCTACATATTCAGGGCCGATGCGGAGTCTGCGCACACGCTTGGAGAGGAGCCGTTCAAGACTGTGCTCGGCGCGGTTGAGGCTCCCTCGACAAAATACACCACCTACGAGGCAGGCACGAGCCAGGAAGAGATCGACAACGTCATTCGCACAGGAACGACGATTCCGGCAAAAGGGGGTTATGTGAGGATGACGTTTCTGGGGGATAAGACCACGGCCGAGTTCCACACGATGTCTGACACCGAGGATGAGGCTCATGTGTTTTTCCGAGCGACTGCGCCGAACGGGGCGGAGGCCCTGACGACGATGTCGGTCCGGTCGGAAGTGCAGCACCTCGGCCCGTGGGAAGCAATGCAGGCTCAGATGTCGAAAGTCATCTATGGAGACGACGGGGACTGCTGCAGTGATCCATTCAATTTCCGTGACAAAAATGGCCAACTCATCATCCTTGATGGAGAAGCAGATCAGGCTTCCTCGAAATACGCAGCCGATGTGGAAAGCGATGCCGCCTCCAATGACGGCAAAGCATCCGAAGCCGGGCTGGCAGACATTCCAACCCTCGAGTCGGCAAACATTCCGACCCTGCAGCAGGCCAACGCTCTAGCTGCCGCCGATGCGGGGAAGGGTGCTCCGCCGGCCGGGCTGCCTTCGAAAATCCTTCTCGAAAGCGCGGGTGCAACGGCCGGCACTCCGGGATCGAAGGAGAATCTGGCGAGCATGCTGAAGAACGGCACCGCGGACGCGCTTTCGACCTTCATGCAGAAGCAGACCGATTCCCAAGCGATAGACGACATGCGTGTTGTGCCGGTGACAAATATTTCCAGTGAGATTTCCTCGAACACGTTGAACGAGGAAATCCAGACGAGCTACGCGATCTAGGCTCTGGTTTCCGCAGCCCCGGGAGAGGGTTATCGTTTACCCCTCCCGGGAGCTGTTTCCAGAGCTGGCAGCTACAAGCGACGCCGGGTCCGCGGATCCGGCGCCTGATTTTCCGGGGAGGGTGATGCCACGCCGGCGCCTGCAATGGGGCCGGCCGGTTCCGGGAGCCTCAGTTTCGAGACTCTTCCTGCTGCTTTGCCACCCTGTATTTCCGGTATGCGACATAGCCCGAAAGGTAATGCTCCACGTCGTCGATGCGTACGCGGAATGCATGGTGGCGGATGAAGAATGAGCCGACGATGCTGTCGGGATGGGCAAAATACATCGCCAGTTCCGGCCAGAAATGCCCGTTCAGCAGGTAGTGTGCGCGGAACTCCAGCGCCCGGTAAAACTTGTCGAGGTCTATTTCCTCCAGGAGGTGCTGCATCTCCGGCATCGTGCGGATGCGTTCGAGCATCTCGCGCGCCGCCATCATGAGCTCCAGCAGGGTCGGGAAGGTCGTGATGCGCTCGAGCACGAAATCGAGGTGGCCGGCGACATTCTGGATGCCGAAGCGGAAATAGCGTTCCTCCGGCCGGAACCGCGTCAGCTCGTTGACGCAATAGCTCAGCCAGTGGTCGTTGTGCCGCCAGTGCTCCGACCGGATGAAATGACCGAAGGCCTTCTCCACGGTCTCGATCCAGCGCGGATCCTGGGTGAGACTGTAGAGCCGCATGAGGCCGAAGGCGGCTTCTCCCTCGTAATAGATGACGCGGAAGGGGTCCTTCACGCGGAGGTCCGGGTAGCTCAGCACATGGACGAAGGAGCCATCCTCCTGATTCTGCATGTGGCGGATGCCGAGCGCGAGCTGCCGCATCAGGTCGTAGTCGGCGGTTGAGCCGGTGAGAGTCGCATGTTTGGCGAGGGCGAGGATCGCGACGGCATTGGCGCCGAGCTTGATCTCGCCATTCGCCTCCACGACGAAGGCGGCGTCCGTTCCGTCCGGCAGCCGCGCAGGGCGGATCAGCGTGCCGCGCAGATAGGCGAGGGCCCGGTCGATGCTGTTCTTCAGATCCCCGTCGTTCGTGACCTCCCAGGCCTCGATCATGGAATAGGTGGTGCTGGCATGCCGCAGCGCGTTGTAGGCAGGTATCTCCCGGTTGAAGCATGGGTGAAGGCCGTAGACGAAGCGGCCGTGCTCCAGCACCTGGCGGCTGAGAAATTTCGATGCGTCCCGAATCAGCCCCTCGATGTCGTCGAGCTCCAGCCGCTCGATGATTCGCCGCCCGGCATTGCGTCCCGGGCCGGGGAGCCGGTGAACGGTGCCGTCTTCGCCGCAGAACAGGCCTTCGGTCGAAAGGACGAAGGCGGGCGCCGCGTCGGAGAGATCGACGGTGCGGTCCGCCCCGTAGCGCCGCCTGACATATTTCGCGAAGTTGCCGAGATTGATCACCGCATGGGCGATCTTGTTCCCTCCATAGAGTATGGCATTGGCATTGAGCTCCTGCTCGAGGAAGGACGTCTGGAACTTCGGGTCGAAGGCAAGTCCCTGCCGGAAATAGTTGCGCTTGTGCCTGGCCAGCCGTTCGCGCAGTTCGCCCACGGTCATAGGCCGGACGGCGGTCACCCAGTCGACCCGCAGCCAGCGGCCCCGCAGGCCGCGCTTTTCCATCACATCCCTTATCCGCTCTTCGCCAGCCTTCCAGCAGGCATCCGCCGAATCGCCCGTGGCGCGAATCACGCGCGCCCGCTCGTGCCCATCGGACACGGAGAAGAAGAACGTGAAGGCAGGATGGGGCTCCGCAAGGGGCTTCACTGCCGCGAGGGCTGCTTCGCGCAGGTGCGCAAGGCGCCGGGAAAGGTCGGTCTGCATGTACTGCCTAACACGTAAAATAATGCTGTGATCTGCATATCACGCATCACCCCATGCGGCACCCCGTATTTGTCCGGCTCGGCCGGATGGCGCGCTAGCCGATGCGATTCGCATCGCCGGTGGCCGGCGGGCGCCGGTCGTCTTCCTCCGAGCCCATTTCTGTCTGACATGCCCGCGCCTGCGCCCCGGTTTTTCTGCGAATGCCCGGTCGACTGCGTTGCCGGTGCCCCCTCTTTCTTCCACATGGAGAAGGCGCGGCTCGTCCCGAAATTCACCGCCCATCGTCCTGGCGATCTTCGTCCTGTCATCCTTCCCGGCTGGCGGCGATCGGGGATCGTGCGGCGAATCGTGGGCGTGTGCGCCTGCGCAAGATCTTATGTGCCAGGTACGTTACCCCCCCCCCTGCAGGCTGCCCCATGACCCGATGGCAGCGAGACGTCCCGCCTCTTGAATGGATGGCCTGCCATCTTTCAGAATGCAGACACCGCGGACGGAAAGCGCTGCATGGCTGCGGGAAGCTTGCGGGGGCGATAAGCCGGGCTTCCTGTTCCTGTCTGCATTTCATTAACCATGACGTCCGGGCCGGTGGAAAAAATCGTCATGATCCCGAAAGAGGGGTGTTGACTCCGGATAAGGGCAGACGTATATCACGACCATCAACGACGGCGGCGGCGCTGCCGGACGGAAGGACGGTTCGTCCTCAGATTTTTCTTGTGAGAGCTTTGATGCTTTCAGGGGTTGGGT
>JGI25328J35697_1000195_pt1 | contig 54604 bp, 60 predicted proteins | sample HigsolmetaAR203D_FD_35697 | JGI IMG/M metagenome (IMG submission 35697)
GCAGCTTCCATTATTTTAATCACTACGTTGATTTTCGGTAGTAGCATGATTGAAAACTGGGGGGCTATTCAGGCCCAACTGGTCCATGCGATCTGTTTAATGTTTTTACTATGGTTGTATGAAAAGAATGAACGCTACGAGCTGAAATAGACGATTGGTGCTTTGTTGAGAAAGTGACATTTCTTTTAGTAAATAAAAAAAACGCCTGCTTTATATAAATTATAAAGTAGGCGTTTTTGCTTACAAACTTTATCTATATTAAGTTAAAATCTTTTCTTCTTGTAATTGCCGTTGTTTCCGTTGTTACCGTTATTGCCGTTGCGACGGTTGCCATTGCCATTACGTTGTTGTTGCTGAAACTTGGTTTTTTTACCAAAGTTGTTGTTTTTGTTGCTAGCTTCCTGCTGACGGAATGATTTTACATACGGAGTATTGGTAAACTCTAACTTACCTCTGGTAATACTGCTTAATTCGGCTTGAATAGCATCGTCATGCACTATCTCCTTGTGCCAGTTATTATAGGCCAATTTCATGTAGTAAGCGATGGTATTAGCAAAACCCTGTCTTTTTTCCGGATCTTGTTCTTCCAGCGCTTTATTAATCACATCTTCCAGATTTTTACCTAAATGCGAGAATTTGGATGAACGTTTAGGGTAAGGAAGTGGCTTAGGTTTTGCTCTTAGCGTTTCTCGTGTAGGAATGGGATAAGGCGATTTTACGTCCAGTTTAAAATCCGATATTAAAAACAGATGATCCCAAAGCTTGTGCTTGAAATCTTCAACATTTTTCAGGTGCGGATTTAAAAATCCCATCAATTCTATTACGGCTTCTGCGTTTTTTTGTCTTCTTTCGGGGTCTTCAATGGTCAGGATGTGCTCTACCATTTTTTGAACATGCCTGCCATACTCGCGCATAGCCAGGGGATTTCTCGTTGTATTATATTCCATAAAAAATTTTGGATGAAGCAAAAAATGTATCTGCAACTAAATCTTGTGTAGTACTATACCTTTGCAGTTGTTGGGCAAAGATAGAGGAAAATCATCTTATTTATTACTAATGGCTATTATTTTAGACGTCCAGTATCATAAGGGCGATGCATATCAAAGATATTTAGAAAAAACACTTTTCGGTGCATTGGCAAAAGCTTTGCCAACAGAAAAATTTATTGCCCCCAATAATGAAGATTATGGTTTAAATAGTTTGAAAAACGTAACCACCACAACCTTTCCTCCCATCCAAGGGCTTTTTCTTAAAATGAAGAATGATAAGTGGTTACGCGCACAAAATGCTTCTGTTTTTATCAGTTTTACCCGTACATTGAAGACCTCTATACCATTAAAGCAGGTGCTGCTGATATCGACACACAACCCTAAGATTCAGGAAAAAGATTGGTCTCGGGCCGAGGCCATAGGATTGACGACCGTATCCTTAAAAACCGAATTTTCAACACAACTGCCGACTTTGGCATCAAGAATATTTCTGGCCGAAGGTTTTGTAACCGGCCCCGAAATATTGCCTGATGATGTGCAGCAACAACAAATAAAAGAACGATTTACCGAAGGACTTGAGTTTTTTATAGCCACCGATTTTGATTGGAGTAAAGAAAAGCTAATACTGTTACTAAAGTCCTTTTCCCGATTGAAGAAGATGCAGCAAAGCAGCTGGAAACTCATGATTGTGGTGCGTTTCGGAGACGAAACCATTATGAATATGGCTCTGGAGCTGATCTCCACCTATAAATACCGAGCCGATGTGGTAATAACAGATGATGAACAACTATATGAAAAAATAGCCGCTGCTTATGCACTTGTGAGTGTGGACAAAGAAGAAAAATTTCCGGTGGTTGTAGAAGAAGCTTTTCAGGTAAACACCCCTGCAATAGCCCTTCCTACACAAGCCTTAAAAGATATGTACGGCGATATAGTGGTGTATCCTTTAGACTCAAACCATGATGCTATCGGTGATATGCTGATGCTGATGTACAAAGGAGAAACCTACCGACAAAGTTTAGCAAAACGTATTGCCGGCCGCAAGAATTCATATGGTGAGGAAAGCTTTATAAAGGCACTAAAACAAGTGCTAACAAATACATAGCGGCAAGGATAAATACTTACTTTTGCACATTAAATTTTGAAATAATGAAGTCTACGATAACCATTGATGTGAAAATGGACGAGAACCGCATTCCTGATGCAATTGAGTGGAGTGCTACTGAAAGTACGGCCAGCAGACCTCAAAAAGCAAAGGCAATGATGGTTTCTTTCTGGGATGGTGCTGATAAAGCCGCATTACGTATCGATTTATGGACCAAGGATATGATGGTGGATGAAATGGCTAACTTTTTTTATCAGACCTTTATGACGATGGCTGATACCTACGGAAGGGCAACAAAGTATACAGAGCAGGTAAACGATATCAAAAATTTTGCAAGAGAATTTTATAAAAAATTTCAGACCATTCAGCTGGAACAGAATAAAGCTGGCTAAACCTGCGTATATACCCTTGTTTTACCGCAAGCATACGGGATATTTTCTACCCTGATGGTTGGTAGCAACCTTGNATAGACTGTAAAAAAGTTACTCAATTGAAGAACAAACTGCAGGATTTAATCATATTCGAAAACGAGGACCTGATAGCGCTCAATAAACCTTCGGGCATGCTTTCCATTCCCGACAGGGAAGCAAAAGAACAGAGCCTTAAGGATATACTGCAACAACGATATCCTGAAGTTTATATCGTGCATCGTCTTGACAGAGATACTAGTGGTTTGATAATTTTTGCTAAAAATGCTGCGGCACATAGACACTTCAGCCTGCAATTTGAAAATCGTAAAACCATAAAAATTTATCTGGGACTGCTCCTGGGCTCTTTGGCAAAAACAGATGGCGTTGTTGATGNTCCCATTGCCGAAAACACGAGCAAACGGGGCACTATGATGGTACATCGTCGGGGCAAACCTGCACGTACCGATTATAAAGTGCTGAAAGATTTTAAACAATATAGCTGGGTTTGGTTTCAGATACACACGGGGCGTACACATCAGATTCGGGTGCACGCCAAAGAATTGGGGCATCCGTTGGCTGTAGATAAAATTTACGGAGACGGACAACCTATCTTACTTTCCTCCATCAAAAACAGGTTTAAACTGAGCAAGGATGCATTGGAAGAAAAGCCCTTGCTNAATAGATTGGCGCTACACGCCTATCAGCTTACAATAGAAGATTTGCAGGGGAAGGCTATAACCTTGGAAGCTCCTTTACACAAGGATTTAACAGCTACCCTAAAGCAACTGGAGAAATGGCGGCAGTAAGTGAATTTCTATGGAGATCATCGGCCTTTATTCAAAAAAGAAACTTCGATAAGTTTGGATCTTTTTTTATAAAAAGATTATTTTAAACCAAATAGGTTCATAAAGAGTAGTTTACAAGATTGGAAAATACTATCGGTAACGATTTAGTAATGGTGCCTACTGCACTTGCTTTCATTTGATTACCTTGTAAATCAAGGTTCAAAAATATAAAAAATCTATTTGTTTTTAGATTGAAATCTAATTTATTTTGTCTATTTTAATTTTCCACAATCCCCTTAAATCATTCAATTTATAACCAACAGCTTTGTCATTTGGATAGGATGTGCTTATTTTTTGCAAGGTTTTTTCTTCAATGTCGGTTGTTGGGTTTCCATGACACTTCATACAGGTAGGCATTGCGAGGTTAATTCTTTTGTAATACACATATTGCTCGTTCTGTGTAAGCAATGTGTCAGATAATTCAGTTTTTCTTTTGAATTCATCAAAAATAGAACGATCGGTTTTTGTTTTGAGATTATTTTTGGGATTTCTGTTTTTATCTGTGATACGTTGGATACTCATCCGAACTTCTTTTGATAACGAATCGGTAATAGGTATCGCTTTAACATGGCAAAAATCCACGGCGTATTCCGTTCCACCCTTTTGTATAGCAGTAGCTACTTTTTGCAGTAAAACCATTTGAGATACTGTCGCAATAGAATCAGCCTGATTTTTTAGGTCAGAAATTTCTCTTTCATTATGAGTAGTTTGCTGACAAGAAATTACAGTTAGTCCCAGTAATAAAGTCAATATTTTAAAATTCACTGTTCAGTTTCTTTCAAAAATAGTTCATCGGAAATATTCACTGTGTAACATTGGTTACAAACCACTGAATAAGTTCTTACTATTTTTACTTTAATTTCAAACTGTTCAGTTGTATCATGTTTCATTTTTTAACGACATATCGCCGATTCATCATCGTTTTGTTAACGATCGTAATGGCTATTCCATGTTCGGTAAAAAGAAATTTGAAGCAACAATTTCAATCTGAAAGCACCCAATCTACAAGCAATAATTCTCCCAAAATTGGGTATTCTTCTTACTGTTCCGTTTATTTAGAATCCAATAAAAAGCATAAAAGCCAGGCTTTTCGCAAAGTTGCATTGCCACATTCTTTCTTATATGCGTATGAGAGCATCATAACTGTAGATTTCATTGCTCCGATTATAGATAATTACCATTTCTATAAAGAAAAAATTCCCACACATATCCGAAATCAACAATTCTTGATTTGATACCTTGATGAATTTACTGTTTAAAACAGTATCATTTTCGATTAGTATTTATCAAATCAGAATTATATATGGACAAACAAATTCAGATAAACGGATTATCCGTTTTGTTATTACGTGCTGCACTCAGTGGTATTTTCATTGTCGCAGGCGTATCGCATCTATTAAATCCCGAAGGTGTAACCCAACGTATTCAAAATGCTCCTTACAGTAGCTTTGCATCCATGTTTGGCGATCCACATGTATTAGGGATTATATCGGGGTATGTACTCCTTATTTTCGGAATTACTTTCCTGTTGGGCGTATTTACCCGTTGGTCTGCCGTTATCTTATTTCTTACGCTCATTCCAATTACAATAACCATACAAATGGGAAATGGCATTCTACACGGCCCACTCTGGAAAAATATAGCACTTTTCGGGGGATTGTTGTTTTTTATCCTCAACAACCCAAAACCATATAGTCTTTACAATCAATAACATTTAAAATCAAAATAAAATGAAAAAACAAATCATCATCATTGCTTTATTCCTTTTAGGAATCACACTTTTTAACGATGTAAAAGCACAAAACCTTACCACATCTCAAGTTGAAAATGCCATCAAAAAAGATGGAAAATATGCCCTTTTAGTTCAAAATTCGAAGCACTTTATGGTATCGGTCATGACGGGCGAAGAATACAAAACGAAAAATACAGGCATCCAGTTTGAAATCGTGCTTATCGGGGAAGTCGTAAAAGATTTAGCCGAAAAAGAAGACTTAAAACCTTTCATTCAAAAAGCAGGAAAAGCAGGAATTAAAATCGTGGTTTGCGAATTTGCCATGAACAAATTAGGCGTGAATAAATCGCAATACCATTCATCAATTCTTACTACGGCTAACGGTTTCACCTACCTTTTTGGCTTGCAGGAATTAGGATTTAAAACCATAACTCTTTAATCAAACTGTATGAAAAAATTAGTAATATTATTCAGTTCAATAACCATGCTATCTTGTAGCGACAACCATAAAGAAGAAATGATTACCATTCTGCAAACTGCCGATATACACGCTTACCTGAATCCACATTCGGAATTATTCGTTGAAAATGATTCCATCGTTTTCAGAAATACCGGTGGATTAGCCAATATTAAATCTTTGGTGGAATCGATACGCCAGGAAAATCCCGACGGAACAATCTTTATAGACAGTGGTGATTTGATACAAGGAAGCGGAGAAAGTGTCCATTCTGAAGGGAAAATATTTCCTTCCCTCATTCAGGCTATGAATTACGATTTACTGATTCCGGGCAACTGGGAAGTTATCTATGGCAAGCAGGTAATGCTCGACGTGATGAACGGTTACAAAACTAATGTCATCGTATCGAATATGTATCACGAAGCGGACGAAAAACCGATTTTTCCTCCCTATTGGATTACCGAAAAGAAAGGGGTTAAAATGGGGTTCATTGCCTATAATGACCCGGAAGTTCCGATACGACAAAGCCCGGGTTTTAGTAAAGGGTTGAAATTTACTGAAGTTGAAAACAACTTGAAAGAACTCATCAAAGAGCTAAAAGAAACCCAAAAAGTAGATTTGCTCTTTTTGGTGGCACATATTGGTATTTCGAAACAGGTTCTATTGGCAAATAATCCTGCGGTAAAAGGCGTGGATTTCATTTTTGGAAGCGATACGCACGAACGCATCCGAAAACCGATAAAAGGTAAATTTACAACGGTGGTAGAGCCCGGAGCTTTTGGTTCGTTTGTAGGTAAATTGGATTTGAAAATTAAAGACAAGAAAATTGTTGGTTACGATTACGAACTGATGGAAGTTGACCCGGAGAAATATCCCGCAAATACCGAAGTACAGCAACTGGTCGATCAGTCGTTGGCTCCCTACAAAGAAGATATGCAACGGATTTTGGGCTATACTTCGACACCGATGTACCGCTACTTAGTGGTTGAAAACCCCATGGACAATATGATTACCGATGCCTTGCTTTGGAAATCAGGTGCAGATTTTGCTACGTCCAATGGTTTTCGTTTTGGTGTGCCGATTGTTCCTGATGAAAATGGTAAAAAGGCGATTACCAAAGAGGATTTATGGCGGATGCTGCCTGTGGACGAACACATGAAAATCGGTGAAGTGACCGGTCAGCAAATCAAAGACTGGTTAGAAAAGGAAATCAACAATGTATTTGCCAAGGATCCGTCCAAACGTTTTGGCGGATGGCTGGTTCGCTTTTCGGGCATGACCTTAAAATTTGACAGTTCCAAAGAAATGGGCGAACGTGTGCTGGAAGTAACCATTCAAGGCAAACCAATGGAACTCGACAAAACCTATAAAATGGCTTCGTGTAACCGTACCGGAGAGCCTTTACACGTATTATGCCGTATGCCAAACGGTAAAAATGTTGAGATTAAAGATTATACTTTGCACGATGCCGTAGAAGAATATTTAAAGGTAAAAGGAACAGTAAATCCTGTACTGGACGGACGTTCAATTGCGGTAGATTTAGGCACAAATGCTTTCTCTCAAATGGCGGAAACAGGGTATAAATTTCGATAGTATAAGTGGTAAACTAAAAATAATGAACAGAACAAAAAAAAAAAATTATATGCTTGCATTTCATTTAGTCCTATCTACAGCCATTCTCACAGGTTGTTCCAATATTGAAGGAAGACATAACGAAAAAACGGGGCAACAAACAGATATTGTTGCCGAAAAAACGGATAATGATGTTGAAAAAGGTATTACATTTCAGGACGGAAACGGAAATGTAGTTGCATTAAACGATCTAAAGGGTAAAGTTGTCTTTATTAACTTTTGGGCAACTTGGTGTCCGCCCTGTATTGCAGAAATGCCGTCCATCAACGAACTGAAAGCGAAGTTTGGCGAAAATGAAAATATCATCTTCCTGATGGTGGATGTAGATGGAAAACATAAAAAATCACAAGCTTTTATGGACAAACGAGAATTTAACCTTCCGGTATATATTCCCCACAGTGAAATCCCAAAAGAATTTCTAAGTGGAGCGATACCTACAACCGTCATACTGGATAAGAAAGGTGCTATTGCGGCAAGGATTGAAGGCGGAAGGGATTATTCGAAGCCGGAAATCGTCAATGCGTTAAAACAACTCATAGAGGAGTAACAAGTGAAAAAAGCCGAAGATACTCACATCTTCGGCTTTTTTTTACAGATTTTCTTTAATTAATCTTTCCAATTCATTTGCAGGGAAAACCCCTGACTGTCGCCATTTTATCTTTCCGTTTCTAAAAATAGCCAGTGTCGGGACACTTCGGACTTGGTATTGAGCAGCAACTTGTTGATTTTGATCTACATCAATTTTTATGATACTGGCAGTGTCGCCGACCCGCTGCTTGAGTTCTTCTAAAATAGGAGCCTGCATTTTGCAGGGGCCACACCACGTGGCGAAAAAATCGACCAACACGGGTTTGTCTTGATTAATTATTTCCTGAAATGTCATTCTTTTCTTTTTTAGTATTTTTAAACATAGAGAATACCAAACCTCCCATTACCGAGCCATATAACGTGCTATTGATTGGATTGGATGTAATGGCACAAGTACCCGAATTACATCCTACAAATTTCCAATAGAGAAATCCGGCAATTGCACCAATTGGTACGCCAATGATGGTTAAAAGGTTCTTTTTTATAAATGTCTGCATCATCATTATTTTACTTCTTCATAGGTGATGTCTTCCGTATTTTTGGCTTTGCTTGTAGAATATGTTGTATTGCATCCAGCAGCACCGCAACAGCCAATATTAAACAGTGGCATTAGTGTAAATAATCCACCTAAGGCAACAAGCATCCATTGCTGTGCCTGAATGCCTTGAACGATGATAACAATTCCCAAAACCAGACGGATTATCCGCATAAAATTCCAGTTGCTTAAATAGTTTTTCATTTGTCTACTTTTTTAATTATTAGAAATTAACGAGTTAACATTTTGCCAGGTACCGCCATTGACAACGTTTTTAAAACCGTTTTTTTCTAAAATACTTTTTGCCTGACTACTCCGGTTGCCACTTCTACAAAACACAACAATGTTTTTCTTTCCTTTGAATTTGGAAAGTTGTCCCGAAATTTTGTCTAATGGAATGTTGACAGCTCCCTTTACGCTTCCGGATGCAAACTCGGAAGGTGTACGAACATCAACCAAATAGGCATTGTTCGCAAGTACTTCTTTTAGTTCTGTATTGTCTTTCTGACCGAAAATATTTTTAAAAATTCCTAACATAACTACTCCAATTATAATAATGAGAATGAATTTGACACTTTGTTTTTGCATCTTTTTTTGATTTATACCGTTGAGTGAAAAAGTGATGTGTCATTTACTTTTTCTGCAATATTTCATCCAAGGCTTGCTGTACATTTTGCCACGGACCACCGTTCACTACATTTTCAAATCCGTGTTGTTGCAGGATTATTTGTGCATTTCCGCTTCTTGCTCCGCTTCGGCAGAAAACGATAATGTTTTCTTTGTTTTTAAATTGTGAAAGCTCCTGTTCCAATACGCTTAACGGAATGTTTACAGCTCCTACAACGCTTCCTTCTGCAAATTCATCCGGGGTACGTACATCTACCAAAAAAACATGATTTTGTATGGTTTGATTGGCAGCAATTATATTTTGAAATAATTCTAACATGATGTAAAAATTAGGATAAGAAGATTGTCTTCTCAGATAGAAAATCCAATCTTCTTAAATTGATTAAATTAAATTGATTTTTTAGCTAAGTACCAATCCACTTGCTCTAAAGTCGTATCGGCTTTACGTTCTTTCAATCCCTCCAATGTTTTGGTGCTCCAACGATTACTTTATCACCGGGTTGCCAGTTTAACGGCATGGCGACTTTGTATTCATCTGAAGTTTGAAGTGCCAATAATGAACGCTTGATTTCGTCCATATTCCGACCTACATTTAACGGATAATACATAATCAAACGGATTTTTCCAGTCGGATCTATAATATATACAGCACGAACAGCCGCAGTTTCACTTTCGCCCGGTTGCAACATTCCGTACAATTTGGCTACTTTCATATCCAAATCGGCAATGATCGGGAAGTTGAACAAAACGCCCGTTTTTTCATCAACGGCATTTACCCAGGCAATGTGTGAATGAATGCTGTCTATGCTTAACCCCATCAATTTGGTATTGTGCTTTTCGAAGAAATCGCTTTCGTTGGCAAAGCCCGACATTTCGGTCGTACAAACCGGTGTAAAGTCCGCAGGGTGCGAGAATAAGATTACCCAGCTTCCTTTATTGTATTCCGAAAATTTGATTACTCCTGTAGTGGTCACCGCTTCAAAATCGGGTGCCATATCACCAATTCTTGGCATTGTATTTACTTGATTTTCCATTTTTTTAATTTTAAGATTATTCAACTATTTACTTCCATCCACTCTTTCATCCCGGCAGAATAGTTCTTCACATTTTTGAAACCGTATTTCGCTAAAAGCGATTGGGCAATGGTTGCTCTATCTCCACTTTGGCAATAAATAACGATTTGCTTGTCTTTACTGAATTTATCCAGATTATCAGGCAATGTACCTACAAAAACATTGTCAGCTCCTTCTACGTGGTATGCATCATATTCTGAGTAGCCTCGAACGTCCACGATCTGGGCATCAGGATTACTGATATAGGATTTGAATTCTTCTATATCGATAATCGTTTCAGTTTCCAATTCCAAGCCCAAATCATTCACATCAGAAATGTATCCGTAGATATTATCTAAGCCGATACGCATCAGTTTCCGGGTCAGATCTTCGATTTGATTATCATCGGCAACCAAAATAAATTGTTCCTGATAATTCAGTAACCAACCTGCCCAGGTAGAGAAAGAGTTATTGCCTTGAATGTTGATACTTCCCGGAATAAATCCTTTGGCAAAATCCGTTTTCACTCGGGCATCGATCACTTTCAAACCGTTTTCGTAAGCTGTCAGAAACTGTTCCTTTGTCAATTTCGGATGTTTAGGGACTTCCACCAATAACGGACGATTTACTTTGTTCAAGTGTTTCATCATCGCAAAATATTTTGGCGGTTCTGGTTGTCCTTCCAAAAGATATTTCACAAAACCCGCTTCATCATCTTCGTATTGAAACGCCCAGTTGCGGATTTTCTCGTAACCAACTGTTGTACTTGGTACTGCTCCCAAAGCCTTGCCACAAGCCGAACCCGCTCCATGTGCTGGCCATACCTGCACGTATTCCGGCAATTCAGCAAAGCGTTGTATAGATTCATACATCTGTTTGGCTCCTTTTTCCTGAGTTCCGACCAATCCTGCGGCTTTTTCCAACAAATCAGGACGACCAATATCACCCACGAAAACGAAATCTCCCGTGAAAACCATTACCGGTTTGTCGGTTGCCGGATGGTCTGTCAACAAAAAGCTGATACTTTCGGGTGTATGTCCTGGTGTGTGCAGGACTTCTAAGGTTAAGTTTCCCACATTGATTTTATCTCCGTGTTTCAATCCTATGTGCGGAAATTGGTATTGCCAATCTTCTCCACCTTCGTCCGAAAGATACATTTTTGCTCCTGTCACTGCTGCCAATTCGCGTGAACCACATAGAAAATCAGCGTGGATATGCGTTTCGGTGACATGGGTGATTTTCATATTGTTTTGCTTCGCAATTTCCAGATACACATCTATATCACGTTGTGCATCGATTACGATGGCTTCGCCTTTTGCCTGACAGCCTATAAAATAGCTTGCCTGAGCTAAACTTTTATCATATACGTGTTGAAAAAACATAATTCTATTTTTATAGATTTTACAATTATTTATTTTGGTTTATAGCATTGTGGTTGGACAAACGTAATCGCTCACCTTGAATTTTCCTGAAGCTTTAATGGCATCGAATCCACCTTGAACATCAATCAGGTTGTCATATCCTCTGGCTTTAAGAATAGAGATGAAAATCATAGAACGATAACCACCGGCACAGTGTACATAATAGGTTTTGTCCTTATCTACTTCGGCAATATGTTCGTTGATATAGTCCAAAGCGATGTTTTCTGAACCAATTACGTGCTCTGAAAAATGCTCGCTCTTTTTGCGGACATCTAATATGTTCAAATCAGGATTTTCTTCCATTCGTTTTGCCAGTTCATCTACCGAAATTGATTCGATAGTATCAGTTTCTTTACCTGCATTTTTCCACGCTTCAAATCCGCCTTTTAAATAACCAATGGTATTGTCATAACCCACACGAGCCAAACGGGTAACGATTTCTTCTTCACGACCTTCGTCGGCAATCAATAAAATGGTTTGTTTAATATCCGGAATTAATGTTCCTGCCCAAGGTGCAAAATTGCCGTCAATGCCAATGTTGATGGAATTTGGAATAAAGCCTTTGGCAAAGGTTTGTGCATCACGAGTATCCAGTAATAATGCATCGGTTTCGTTAGCTGCGACTTCAAATTCCGTTGGGCTTAAAGCCTGTGTTCCTTTGTGCAATACTTCGTCTATACTTTCGTAACCTTTGATGTTCATCAATACATTTGCCGGAAAATATCCCGGAGGCGGCATCAATCCATCCAATACCTCTTCGATGAATTTTTCTTTACTCATTGGTTGCAAAGCATAGTTGGTTTTCTTTTGGTTGCCCAAGGTATCGGTCGTTTCCTTGCTCATGTTTTTACCGCAAGCCGAACCTGCTCCGTGTGCTGGATAGACAATGATATCATCTGCTAACGGAATGATTTTGTTGTGCAATGAATCGTACAAATGAGCCGCTAATTTTTCCTGTGTCAGATCTGCATTTACTTTTTGTGCCAGATCCGGACGACCAACATCACCAATAAATAAGGTATCGCCTGTAAATAATCCTGTTTCTTTTCCGTTTTCATCAATTAACAGAAAGCAAGTACTCTCCATGGTATGTCCCGGTGTATGGATTACTTTGATTTGAATGTTTCCTACGTTTAAAATCTCCCCGTCTTCGGCAACGTGTGCTTCAAATCCGGGCTTTGCAGTAGGCCCAAAAACAATAGTTGCACCGGTTTTTTTAGCCAAATCTAAATGTCCGCTTACAAAATCAGCGTGAAAATGCGTTTCTAATACATATTTGATTTTGGCATTGTCTTTTTCTGCTTTTTCGATATAAGGCTGTACTTCACGTAATGGATCGATAACTACTGCTTCCCCGTTACTTTCGATATAATAAGCTCCTTGAGCTAAACATCCTGTATAAATTTGTTCTACTTTCATTTTTTATGATTTTTTAATTGTTTCTGATTTTACACTACAAAATTATAACCTGCTTATAACCTGTACAGTAACATAAGTTACAAGACTGTTTTTTATAGGAATAATTCTTTGATAAGGATATAAATTCCCATAACCAGTATAAACCAACCGAATGCGGATTTGAGTTTGTTACCTTCTATTTTTTTGGATAGAAAGATTCCGATAAAAATCCCGGCAACCGATAATCCGGTAAAAGTGGAAAGTAAAGTCCAGTCGATGGTTTCATTACCTTGCAAATCGCCTGTAAATCCTAAAAGTGATTTCGCAGCAATGATAAATAAGGAAGTTCCTACGGCTAATTTCATAGGCATTTTTGCTAATAAAACCAATGCCGGAATAATTAAAAATCCACCACCTGCACCAACTAATCCTGTAAGTGTGCCGACCAAAGCTCCTTCCAACAGAATCATAGGATAGTTGTATTTTATTTCGCCGTCATCTGGATCTTTACAATTCGGACAAGGACGTATCATGGATATCGAAGCAAATATCATTACGATGGCAAACAACACCATCAAAGCGATGGATTTTGTAAATTGAAAATTTCCAATACTGAAAAGCACATCAGGAATTAAAGGCATCAGATATGCCCGCGTTAAATACACCGCAACAATAGATGGAATGCCAAAAATGAATACGGTTTTAAAATCTACTTTTTTCTGAAGAGCATTCTGAACACCACCTACCAAGGATGTAGTTCCCACCACAAATAAGGAATAAGCAGTGGCTAAAATGGGATTAACGCCCATAACATAGACTAAAATAGGAACGGTAAGAATGGAGCCTCCGCTACCTATAAGTCCTAATGAAACACCTACTAAAACGGCTAATAAATAGCCTATAAGATCTGTTGCCATAATTCAAAGATTAAATGATATGGCAAAATTAGAATACCACGATAACGCAGGCAGTAACAATTGTTACAGAGCTAAAAATTAAAACTAAAAATCATTAGATGTCTATTTATTCTATACTGTGTAACAAGTGTTACAATCGTTTTTGTAATTTAGAAATACATTTGCAGGTGCATATAAAAAGTGGATATATGCGGAAATAAAACCTGATATTCGAACGCTTAAAATATTCCTTATGGAAGACATGATTCTTTACAATCGGCTACAGTTTGCCTTTACGATTACCTTTCATTATTTGTTCCCTCAGCTCACTATGGGACTTTCTCTGATGATTGTTTATTTTAAATGGAAGTTCCTGCGAACGAAGAATGAAGATTATAACAATGCTTCTAAATTCTGGATGAAGATATTTGCATTGAACTTCGCAATGGGCGTTGTAACGGGTATTCCAATGGAATTTCAGTTTGGGACCAATTGGGCTAAGTTCTCTGAGCTTACCGGAGGCATCATCGGACAAACATTGGCAATGGAAGGAATGTTCTCCTTCTTTTTAGAATCTTCTTTTCTGGGCATGTTTCTTTTTGGTGAAAAGCTACTCGGGCAGAAACTACACTTCCTTTCAGGTTTGATGGTTTTCCTCGGTTCTTGGGCAAGTGGTTTTCTGATTATCGCTACACATTCGTGGATGCAGCATCCCGTAGGGTATGAGATTTTAGAAAACGGAAAGTTTGTATTGAACAATTTTAGTGCGCTATTTAACAATCCGTGGCTGTGGCCATCTTATCTGCATAATCAGGCAGGGTCATTGGTAACAAGTTCTTTTTTTGTAGCAGCGGTCGGAGCTTTCTATTTATTGAGCAACAGGCACAGTCGCTTCGGGAAGATTTTTGTAAAAAGCGGTGTCGTTTTTGGGGTGATTTCTTCTGTCATATTGGCTTTCCCTACGGGAGACTGGGCGGCAAAAAATGTGGTTAAATACCAGCCGGCAACATTTGCTGCGATGGAAGGTATTTTTGAAACTGAAAAAGGAGGTTCTGAAATCGTTTTGATAGGTCAGCCCGATATGGAGAATAAAAAACTGGATAATAAAATCGCTGTACCCAATGTACTTAGTTTTCTTACGTATCAGCGTTGGGATGCCGAAATTAAAGGATTAAACGAATTTGATGAATCTATACATCCTACTAATGTTCCCGGTTTGTATTATGGTTATCATATTATGGTTGGTTTGGGAACTATTTTTATCGGAATTATGGTGCTTGCATCTTTCTTACTCTGGAAAGGCAGATTGTATAAAACGAAATGGTTGCTGTGGATTCTGATGTTTATGATTCCTTTTCCTTATATCGCCAATACGGCAGGATGGTACACAGCGGAATTAGGACGGCAACCCTGGCTTGTTTATAATCTGATGCGTATGGTTGATGGCGTTTCGCCTACCGTATCTTCGGGAAATACGTTATTTACACTTTTGGGGTTTGTTGGATTGTATTTGCTGCTTGGACTACTTTTTCTTTTGCTTGTCTTAAAAATCATACGGAAAGGTCCTGAAGCTACTAAAATGGCATTAAAATAAATGGTTATGGAAATATTTTGGTTTATTGTATTAATGGTGATGTTGGGGATTTATGTTATCCTCGACGGGTATGATTTCGGAGCGGGAATCGTGCATTTGTTTTTTGCAAAGACAGAAGAAGAAAAGAAAGCCGTAACCAATGCTATCGGTCCTTTCTGGGATGCTAATGAAGTGTGGCTCATTGCTGCAGGTGGTGTTCTGTTTTTTGCATTTCCTACGCTATATGCATCGGCATTCAGTGGTTTTTATCTGCCTTTGATGCTGGTTTTGTGGTTGTTGATTTTCAGAGCTGTGGGATTGGAGTTAAGAGGACAGGTGCATAACCGAATGTGGGAAGCAATCTGGGACAAAGCATTTGGTATAGCAAGTTTTCTGTTGGCTCTTTTCTTTGGTGCAGCACTCGGAAACGTGGTAAGAGGTGTAAACCTTGGAATGGTCGAAAATGGTGTTTCTACACAAGAAGCTCATTATTTCTTTCTGGCACTTTGGAACCCTACGTTTGATCCGCTTGCAGAGCATCAGGGAGTTATTGACTGGTTTACCTTGTTATTGGGACTTGTCGCGGTTGTAACATTAACCATTCACGGGGCTAATTGGATTATACTTAAAACATCCACAGACCTCAGTCAAAGGCTTAAAAAGGTGATTTTTAAATTGAATTTTGTATTGCTGGCATTAGTTGTTACTTCTGCTTGTTTATGGCATTATGTAAAGCCCTTTCCTTTAAATAATCTGCAAACGCATTATTGGCTTTGGATATTCCCGATAATTGGAGCAATAGGTCTAATCGGTTTGTTCCGAATTAACAAATTCAAAAAAGACAGCACCGGATTTTTATTTTCTTCTTTGTTTATTTTCGGCAGTTTTGCTACCACTATAGCTTCTTTGTTTCCGACCTTGTTGCCTTCTACAAATAGCGTAAATCCTTCGCTGACTGTACATAATGTAGCAGCTCACGAATATGGATTATCAATAGGTTTGAGTTGGTTTATAGTTGCAGCGATTTTGGTTGTTGTGTATTTTATCATTCAGTTTCGGGTATTCAAAGGCAAAATGGATGATGTAGGATATGGAGAACATTAATAAAACTAAAAGATTAAGTCAAATGCTTAGTCTTTTAGTTTTATCGCTAAAATTTCTCCTGTTGCACAAACAATTCCATCAGCGGAAAGTGTCATATCTACCCAGATTTTTCTGCCCTCTATACTTCGGAGTTTTCCTTTGAGCTCCAGCTCTTTACCCATTGGTATAGGCGCTTTAAAATCAACTTTAAGCGATGCTGTTACACATCTTACAGAAATAATTGTTGCATTATTTTCAAGATCAATATTTTCTGCAATACAAGCAAAGGCTGCGGCAGAACCTGTGCCGTGGCAATCAAAAAGAGAAGCCACCAAACCTCCGTAAACACTGCCGGGAAGTGCTGTGAATTTTTCGTCTGGCGTAAAATGGGCGATAGTTTCATCGCCCACTAAATACGTTTTCAACTGATGACCATTGGGATTGTTTTTGCCACATCCATAGCAATGTGCCAGTTCATCGGTATACAAATCTTGGATTGCTTTTCTTTTATACTGCATTCTTGTTTGAGAATTTGAAATTACTTCACAAGTTCGTTGTTTTTATCTTTCCATTCGTTAATTCCACCGGAATAATTCAGAATGTTTTCAAAACCGTTTTTTGCAAGAATGGAATAAGCAATTGCTGCACGTGTACCGCTTTGACAATGGATGATGACAGGTTCTTTTTTATTGATTTTATCAAAATTGTTTTCAAGTGTATTCAATACTATATTTTCAACACCTTTGATATGACCGCTTTTGTATTCGCTTTCGGTACGAACATCAATTTTTTGAATCTTTTTGTTTCCCAAATATGATTTGAAAGTTTCTATATCAATGGTTTTTACATTTTGCAAAGCCAAATTTTGTTCAGACGGATTGGTTATGTACCCATAGATATTGTCCATCCCGATACGCATCAGTTTACGGGTCAAATCCTCGATTTGATTTTCGTCTGCAACCAAAACAATTTGATTTTGATAATCAACAACCGAACCGACAAACGTAGAAAATGTTTTCATATTTTCAATCAGAAGACTCCCCGGAATAAATCCTTTTCCCGAAACTGCTTTTGGACGGGTATCTATCACGAGTAAACCATTTTGGATAGCATTCTCGATTTCTTTTTGATTGAGTTTGGAAAGTTTTGGAACTGCAACCAATAGCGGACGATCTACTCTGTTCAGATGTTTCATCATCGCAAAATATTTTGGCGGAGCCGGTTGATCGTTCAAAATATAGTTTACAAAATCAGTTTCTTTTCCCGAAAATTGCAAAGCAGGATTGGTTAGTTTTTCTTGTTGCAAAGTCGATTGCGGAATATTGCTCAAACTTTTCCCACAGAAAGAACCTGCTCCGTGTCCCGGCCAGATTTCTGTGTTATCGGGTAATTTCAAAATTTTTTCAATAGAATAATAGAGTTGTTTTGCTCCAACTTCCTGCGAACCAATTTGTCCTGCTGCTTTTTCCAATAAATCGGGACGGCCGACATCGCCTACAAAAATAAAATCTCCGGTAATGGCTTTGATTGGATTTTTTGTGCCGTCTTTAACCAAAAAAGTCAAGCTTTCGGGCGTATGTCCCGGTGTGTGAATGACTTCTATCGTAATACTTCCAACCGAAATTTTGTCGCCATTTTTCAGTCCGGTGTGTGGAAAATCGTATTGCCAGTCTTTTCCGCCTTCGTCGGATAAATACAGCGGTGCTTTAGTAACTGCTGCGAGTTCTCTCGAACCACTGAGAAAGTCTGCGTGAATATGAGTTTCGGTAATTTTCGTTATTTTCAGATTGTTTGTCTGAGCTATTTCCAGATAAGTGTCAATGTCTCTTTTAGGGTCGATTACAATCACTTCTTTGGTTTCTGTATCCCCAATCACGTAACTTGCCTGTGATAGCGTTTCGTCATAAATACGTTCAAAAAAAAGAGCTTGTGCAAACGAGGAATTCGATAGGAAGAATATGGCTACCACCCCAAGGAAACTGCTTTTAAAAAAAATGGATTTCATATATTATCTGCTTTAAAATTTCAATGTTTAAAACTATCTACACTAACTTTAGTACGTTATTAGTGTAGTAATAAATCCTCAAAATTAGCATTTACAGTTTGGGCAGAAAGTAACAAAGGTTACACAAATAAAAAAACGAGGACATTTAATCCTCGTTTTTCTAAAGTACCATTAAATGAATTTTAAGCCAGGTTTTCAATTGCTTCAAACACGCAATCTACTGCCATGCTAAATGCAGGCAATCCACCTGTAATGGCTGCGGTTTCGCAAACGCCAAAAAGTTCTTTTACGGTAGCTCCGGCTTTCAAAGCTCCTTTGGCGTGCAATTTTGCAGGTTCTTTGTGCATACCGCCAATCAATAGAGCAAAGTGAACCAATTGCTGGGTTTTCTTGTCCAACGGATTGTTGTAAATGAGTTGTTCTCGGTATTTTTCGATGATTTCTATGGCATCTGTTTCGTCTGAAAGTGATGCCAATTTTAACCTTTTTTCGATGTTTTCCATTAGCCTATTAAGGTTGAAGTGTTGGGCCATTCCATATATTCAGCCGGATAAATTCCGTTTTGACGCATCAGCATATCCACCTGTCCTAAATGATACGAATGATGCCCAAACGTAATCCACAGAAATGCCATTACCGTGTATTTCCGTCCCATAAAGGAAACGGTTTTATTCAAATCTTCTTCGGTATAGCTTTTTAGGATTTCAAATCCTTTGGCAAATACGTCTTTGTATTTTTCGACCAGTTCTTGTCCGTCTGCAATGTTTTCCAATAAAGAAGCGTTATCTGGTTTTGGAATTGCCAGTCCGTTTTCTCCTTCCTTCATCGCTTGAAACCAATGAATTTCTGCCAATACAAAATGACGGATTAATCCACCTATATTAATCGTATTCACACGGGTTCCGAGATACATCACTTCGTTATCAATTGGTGTACTTTTAAACACTTCATCAGGAACATCTTTCAGTAATTCCAACGTTTGAAGATAAAGTTGTTTGTGGATATTTAAGAAGCGGTTAAATTCCTGTACTGTTGTTTTATTTTCCATTATTCTTGCATTTAAATTTTTGTAAAATTAATCGGGAACTAAAAGATACACAGTAACCATTGTTACAGAAGAGAGCTTTTTATAAATTAAATTTATCGAGCTATCGTTTCTTTCATTTTTATCCAAACGATAATGCCGGAAATAAGCGTAATAATTCCTGCGATGTGAACAGCCCATTCCAATCCGAAGAAGTTACCAACTATTCCTACCATCAATGCACCGATAGCGTAACCCATATCCCGCCAAAAACGATAAACTCCTAAAGAAGAAGCTCGCCAGTTTGGGTTAGCGGTGTCGCTTACCGCAGCTAATAAAGCAGGATAAACCATAGCTGTACCAATACCCAAAAGTACCGAACCCATCAAACCAGAGGTTAAAGGTTCAAGCCATTCAAAACCGATAATAATATGACCCAAAACCTGTACGAACATTCCCCAGACAATCAAAGGTTTTCTGCCTATTTTGTCGGCTAAAGGTCCGGTAACAATTTGCCCTACACCCCAAACGACAGGATAAACGGCTTTGATCCAGCCTATACCTTCCAAGCCTACTCCCATAGACGTAAAGAGCAAAGGGAATACACCCCAAGACATTCCGTCATTCAGATTGTTTATCAGTCCTGCTTGAGAAATAGAAAACAGGTTTTTGTTTTTAAATGAAGTCTCTTTGAACACCCACCATAAGTTGGACTTATGAGCAGATTCGTCCGTTGATACTTGCCTGGCCTCTAATTGAGCAAATTTTCGGGTATCTTGTATCACAAAAATGGAAAGTAATAGTCCAACAAGGGTATAAGCAATTCCGATATAAAAAGGTTGCGGTCTCAGTCCGTAATGAGATGCTAAATAACCCGTAAGCAATGCAGTCAATCCAACCGCTCCGTAACCTGCGGCTTCGTTCAATCCCATGGCTAAACCTCTGCTTTTTTTACCTACCAGGTCAATTTTCATATTGACGGTCATTGACCAAGCTAATCCCTGACTAATTCCAAGCAATACATTGGCAAATAAAATCCAATTCCAAGAAGGTGCAAAAGCTAAAAGAAATGGAACAGGTAAACCAAGTAACCAACCCCAAATCAAAACTTTCTTTCGGGTATATTTATCTGCCAGCACACCAGAAATCAGGTTGGTAAATGCTTTGACAACACCAAAAGCAATGATAAATGAAAAACAACAACATCAGATTTGATATGAAATTCTTCCGTACCAACCAATGGGACAACGGTTCTTTCCAAGCCGACCATACCACCCACCATCATATTGACCAATACCAAAAGAGAAAACTGTTGCCAATTTTCTCTCAATCCTAAGCTTATCTTTTCCTTACTTTTGATCATTCTTTTTTTTCATATTTAAGCTTATAATCACCTATATGAATTTTACTTTGTTTGATTTTCGTATGGTTTTGAAAATAGTTGATGATGCCTGCAATCAACAGTAAGCCCGATATGATAAATAATATGTATTCAAAAATTAGAGCCTCGTTACCATCAACAAGCTTGTTGACACTAAGACCAGCCACCAAAAAATACATGGAGCTTCTTAAAAATGACAGAAATGTCGATTGATTGGCAAGAAATGTACGTTGGATAGCTAATTCTTCTCTAAGTATCAGGTCTTTTTTGAAAGGTGAATTTATTTGTTCGCCTTTGGTTTCTTCCATAGTGTTAGTTTAACAATTCTATGTTATTGCGATTCAGCTTGATTTTCCCTTCGTTTTCCAAGGCTTTCAACAATCGGGAAATTACTACACGGGAACTGTTTAATTCGTAAGCAATTTCCTGATGAGTTTTTATGATGATGGGAGAATTATTAATCTTGCTTTTTTCTTTCAGATAGTTGTATAAACGTTCGTCCATGTGCATAAAAGCAATATTGTCTATTGCAGACAACATCTCATTGAAACGGTTATTATAACTCTGAAATACAAAAGCCCTCCAACTTTTATATTTGCCCAACCATTCTTCCATTTTGCCCACAGGAATCATGGCTACCAAACCATTATTTTCAGCCACGGCACGAATTTCGCTCTTTTTGTCGCCCATGCAACAGTTGAGTGTCATAGAGCAAGTATCTCCTTTTTCAATGAAATACAAGAGAAGCTCACCTGTGTCAAAATCTTCACGCATAATTTTGATAGCTCCACTGATTAGCAAAGGCATGGTTTTGATATATTTACCAATATCTATCAATACATCGCCTTCTTTAAATTCAACGAGCTTTGCCACAGATATGATTTCGTCAATCAGCTCTTTTTCGAATATGCCACGATAGGTTTCACGGATTAATTCTTCCATAATTATTTTGATTTTAATGAGGCAACTTATTTTTTATCAACCCATAAAACCAAGTGCCTAATACCGCTCCTAAAATTACAACTAAAATTGGGAAATATCCGGCACCTGTCATTACAAACATCGGTCCGGGACAAGCTCCTGCCAATGCCCAACCCAAACCAAAAAGAATACCACCTATTAAATAGCGCGGGATACTTTTGTCCTTATCTGCAATAATAATAGGATTGCCATTCACGTCTTTTACTTTGTTTCTTTTGATGTACTGTACTATGATTATTCCTACTGTTAAAGCTGTTCCCATCAGTCCATACATGTGAATGGATTGAAACTGGAACATTTCATAAATCCGGAACCATGATGCGGCTTCGGATTTGTACATAACAATTCCGAAAAATGTTCCGATCAGTAAGTAAACTATATTTTTCATTGCTTTTAAAAATTAAAATTTGTTATTAGATTGATTTGGTTGTAATCGCTTCTTTGTGCAACCAGTTGTGTATTATGCTCGTTTTTATTTTGTTTCCAGACATACAGCAACTCGATATGAAGACCTTTTAAGAAATCGGTAAATTCATAATGCAGCCGTGTATTTATCTGGTAATAATCATCGATATTGTATTTGTTTAATTCATAGGCTTTTATTGCTGATCCATGAGTAGTAGTTGCATCGACATTCAAAAATAAATGTTTCCAACTGTACTGATACCCGATAGCAAAGACATCAACTCCACCGAATCCTTCGATACGGCTTCTGGTCATCGAGGTGTAAAACTGATCCCGTCCCAATTCCTTTGGAAATAAATACCTGCCTGATTCAAAAGCTTTAGTATAGGCTGCTTTAAATTGTGATGAACCATTATTGTATTTCAGCATAAAGCTGGCTACTTGTCCGTTTTCATTTGGCTGCACATACCGATTTTCGTAAGGCAAATTTTCTTGGTAAGCATTCGGAATCTGATACGAATAAATCATGCCAAGCTCCCAATTCTTTTTTGCATACTCCAATTGCAACCAGGAGGTGTTGATGAATTTATCCAAATGAAAATTCCAGAAATTGGCGTTCAGATTTTTGATTTTTTTTCCTACATGCATCACAGCCAATACTTGCGAGCGGGTTGTTCCTTGATAGGCTGCTTTTTCGCCATTCGGTAAATAGCCGTTATCGGTAAGTCCTACTACCTCTTCCATTGGAAACCACTCGGTCATTGATCTTGGAGAAACTCTATGGATCCAGGCTATATCAGCCTGAAATTTTTCATCTTTATGATGTAACCAACCTCCCTGAAAGGCAAAAGGCTTCATTCTTCCATCGCTTTTATTCAATAAGGGCGTATATTCTACCGGGATTTTCCCATAGGTTACGTACGAATTTTTCCAATGATATTTGATATACAGTTCCTCCAATCTGTCCAAATCTTTAAAATTGTCCTTATGATTTACATCAAATAGTTCCTGTTCCCACCGTGATGATTTATTGGTCTGATCGTAAGGTTTATTCAAATCTGATGAAAACAGTTTGTAGGTAAATATCCCTGAAACACCCAACTGAAAACCCTTGTACGATTTGGTTTCATAACTTAATACACCTCCAATGGCATTGGCATAGTAATCATTTCCACGATTGTTTTCTGTTGTCAGAAAATAGTTACGGATATGACCGCTGATTTTGCCTTCTTTGAGATAGGAAACCAATGATTTGTTTTCAACTGTATCTTTTGTGTGGTTTTCTTGTGCCTTTGTTGGTTGAGAAAGTATAGCTACAACCAGCATTACCACCAGCCTTTTCATTGGTATTAAAAAATTAAAGGAAAAATAAGATGTACCATAATTAATCCTCCAATGAAAAATCCAATAGTAGCAATCAATGACGGTAACTGTAAATTACTGATACCTGATATGGCGTGTCCTGAAGTACAACCACCTGCGTAACGTGCCCCAAAACCAACCAATATGCCACCTATCAATAGTATAGTCAATGTCTTAGGATCTGAAAAAGCTTCCTGCCCGAAAAGTTCTGTTGGTACATATGCTTTCCCGGCACTTTCAAAGCCTATCTCCTTTAAATGTTCAACCGTTTTTGGGTTTAAATCAGGTCTCTGGTTGTTTGAAAGATAATTAGAAGCAACAAAACCACCTATGATGGCTCCGCTCATTACCAATAAATTCCATCGTTGTGCTTTCCAGTCAAAACAGAAAAAATCACAGGTTTTATCTGCACCGCACATGGTGCATAGTGTTCTTAAATTGGACGACATTCCAAAATTCTTTCCTATATAAAGCAGGATAAACATCGTCATTGCAATCAGTGGTCCGCTCACATACCACGGCCACGGTTCTAAAATCCATTCCATAAATTATATTGTCATTCTTTTTTATTGTTGCAAATTTCGGCTTATAAAAAGAGATAGTCTGTTACATAGGTTACACAAGACTAAACATCTTCGCCTTTCATCATTTTATGCCAATACAAATAAGGGAGCATATATTTTTTTAACAACCACAAACGCCAGTGTTCTTTGGAACTGTCGCCAATCAGCATCATTTTGAGTTTTGGGTCGGGCGTGAATTCGTTTTTGTAATTAAATTCAGCCAATACCATTTTTCCGTAACCTGTTACTAAGGGACAAGATGAATATCCCTGATATGATTTGTTGTCGGCAGTTTTTCCTTTTATTAGTTTAAGGATATTATCAACCACTACAGGAGCCTGTTTACGTATGGCTGCCCCTGTTTTTGCGGTTGGTAAAGCAGCGACATCTCCAATTCCGAAAATATTCGGATATTTTTTGTGTTGAAGACTATTGATATCGACATCTAACCAACCTGCCTCATTGACCAATACAGATTCCTTTACAAATTTTGGAGCTGTTTGTGGCGGAGCTAAATGCAACAAATCAAAAGGCATTTCAATTAATGAATCACCTTGTTGCTTTTCTCCCAAAACATTACCTTCGTTTACGATACAGTTATTGTCATCAGGAGCTACACTTTTGAAATAGACTATTTTTTTGTCGGCATCTATTTTAACGGGAGCATAAAATGGTTTAAAATGGACATTGTATCGATGGATAACTTTCATCAATGTATCCGCAATCCGCTTTATTCCAAATATGACAGTACCGGGAGTAGCAAAAACTACATTTGATTTCTTATCTAATCCATTCCTGCGAAAGTAGTCTGCTGCCAGATACATAATTTTCTGTGGAGCTCCGCCACACTTGATAGGGGTTGTAGGTTGAGTAAAAACCGCATTTCCACCTTTGAAATTCTTTAGGCATTCCCAGGTATATTTCGGGTCTATATAGTTACTGCATACAACTCCCTTTTTTACTGCATCTTCCAATCCTTCTATTAAGGAAAGATCATTTACTAATCCGGGAGCAACAATGAGATAACTGTAACTAATTATCTGTCCTTGCTGTGTTTTTATTTTGGCTTGATCGGGAAAGAATTCTGTCACGGAATCCTGTATCCATTCTACATCTCGTGGAATTAAATCCTTTATAGGTTTTGCCGTTTTGTCGAAATCATACGTTCCGGCTCCAACTAATGTCCAGGCCGGTTGATAATAGTGCATCTCTGCCGGATCAATGATAACAATGTCAAGTGACTTCTCCTTTTTTAAAAGCTGAGCTGCTGTCATGATACCTGCTGTACCTGCGCCAATGATGGCGATTTGATAATGTGCTTTCATACCCTTACTATTTATGTTTATTTGTAAAAGTATAGTTAGCGTTTATAATATATTGTAACAAATGTTACTGAAAGGCATATTTATGAAGATTAATATAAAGCTAAGTGGCTGTAGTGGTCATAATAAAGTATTTAATCATTTAAAATTGAAGTATTATGAGACACATTAAAAACATCCTTTTGTCAATAAGGGACGAAGAAAGCAAGGTAGATTTATCACCACAACATGTTATCGAAAATTCCAGGTATCTCGCTTGTTACCTTTTAAAAAAACATGAAGTTTTGAAGGAGTATGTATTGGAAAATGGATTTTCCGATATCAATCAGGAAATAGAGTTTTTTAGCAAAAAAACATTTACTACAGACACTTTATCTACCCGTAACCTCATCAAGCAAAGTCTTCCATTTATTGCTAATGATGTCGGCACTGAAACTTTTCATTTTGTTGTGTGCATTAAAGCCCATACGTTCGCGTAGCTGAGCATCATTTATTAATAGTTCAAGATATTGTTGCATTTCAATGATATCATTAGCCAAGAAACCGTTTTCACCGTGCTGGATCAATTCGTTCACACCTGAGCAGGAAGCAAATCCTAATGAAGGGAGTCCTGCAGACATGGCTTCCAGCAATGCTAATGGGAGTCCCTCATATTTACTGGGGAATAAAAAAATATCGGAGTTAGATAATTCATAGAGAGGATCATCTGTGAGCCCCATAAGATGAATCCGGTCTTCCATCTCTAAAGCAGCAATCTTTTCTTTCAAAGNTGTATAATCGGGCCCCTGTCCCCAAAAGTAAAGGTCCCAGTGAGGATATTTATGCGCAATTTTTGAAAATACCTCTATAGAGAGATGTTGCTGTTTGCAATCTGTTACTAAAGAGCCTATTTGAATAATTTTATAACGCTCTTTAGTTTTCGTATGATGGACGATGTGTTCGTCAGGAATTTGAGGTGCNGGATTGGGTATGACATAACTTTTTCCCGTAAAGGAATCAGGTATAAACTGTTTATAGCTATCAAACAATACTTGTATAGCAGAAAGATGCTTATAAGCTTCTTTTAGAAGCTGCNTCTCTTGCCGACTTCGATACCACAATAAGTCTGTATAATCATAATCGGGCCTACCATTGGTAGAGTTGATGATAACGGCATCATAATGCTGCTGATAGGTAATTTCCAGCAGCGTTTCGATAGACATGGTAATAATTACATCCGGATGCAGCTGTTGCAGATAACGATTCCAGGCTTTGGCACGTTGCAAAAGATTATAAGTATACAAACCATCTGGCCCTTTTACTTTTTTATACAGAAAATAGTTATAAGCCTTGGCATATTTTTTCTTCAATTTATGTTTTATCCAAAGCAGTGGATTGTTGCCTTTGTAATTGTATATAGGTTGTGCGACTTTTTGAATAATGGATGTGCTATAAATATTGTCAACCTGTATATTCTCATTTAACGGGAAGAAAGGCTTACCATTTGTATTGGCGTCATAGGTTGCAATAGTAACACTATGTCCGGCAGCCGCAAATTGGTTAGCTAAAAAAGTGCAAATTTTTTCAGTTCCTCCCGAGCCATCAAGAAAGGCTCTGTGTTGTATAAGCACAATTTTCATTCATCGAACTTTTTGCGGATGTTTTCCCTCAGTTTTATTTTCAGTTTTTTAATAAAGACGAATTCTGCGAGAAATATGTACCACCTTTTCAATTTTCTTCTTCGGATTTTATATCGGGCATAATAGCGGTCAAATTGCTGATGNGTGTCGGCTTTGAGAAATGCTAAAAACGGCTTTGAGAGCGAAGCTAGCTCTTGTTTTTTTAAATATGGGAAAACATTTTTATGCATGAAGGTTTTAAGCAGTTCGTGTAAAAACGCNTTCTGCGCCGCGTTTAAGGGCATGCTGATATATCTGAATTCAAACGGTTCATGTTCTATGAATCGGGCAAGATGTAAGGNGCGGCTTTCAAATAATGCGTGTTGGGTATAGAAATTTTCCAAAAGCTCCAACCAGCGTGGTATTTGAAGAACTACTTTTTCTGTGTTTTTATTGATAGCGCGGTGATTTTGTTTTTCATGTTGTCGATAATAATATACTCCTTGTGGGTTTCCTGCTACTTTCTGAGTAAGTGCCAATAATTGATGAGAGAAGAGACCATCTTCACAAGGTTGTATGCCTTCGGGAAAACGAATATCTGGGTATTGGTTTAGAAAAGACAGGCGAATCAATTGAGCACATGTGGGAAGTGCCGGAGGATTGGGCAATCTTCTCATAAAGTACTCACCAATTACTACAATATCACTATCGTTTTGTTGAGCGATCTCGTATGAGGAGCGTATGAAGTTCTTGTCAATGGTATCATCCGAGTCCATAAAGAACACNTAAGCACCTTTAGCATGTGATAGCCCGTAATTGCGGGCTATGGATACACCACTGTTNTTCTGATATAGATATGTAATGCGCTCATCTTTTTGCTGATAGTGTCGGCAAATGATATCCGACGTATCGGTACTGCCATCGTTTACCAGTATTAGTTCGATAGAAGGAAAATCTTGTTGTAATACACTTTCGATTGCTGCCGCCAAATAGTCTTCAACATTATATACCGGCATTATAACCGATACCAAAGGTGTTTGTAATGAGGCGGTCATCAAGAGTTTAAATTGTATATGGGATGTAAAGCTGTTAGGTAAAGATAAACTACACTATGCTTATTCAAAAAGTATTCCTATTTCCGGTCGAATTAGTATACACTCTTGTATTACGCGTCAACACACGAAAACAGTAGCCGGCAAAGGAATTCCGATACTTCTATAAAGTCGAGGATCAGCAGTGTAACTGCATTATGCAGTTACTTTCTTCTCAATCTGTGCCTGAATGTAATTGTAAAAATCTTGGAAAGTAACCAAAGGAGCAAAATCGCCCGGTTGCACTTTAAAGTGGAAATGATTTTCCAATGCAACTACCAAATCAATATAATCCAGACTATCTAAGTCTAAAACCTCTTTCAGGTTGGCGTCTGGTTTGATGAGTGATGCGTCAGCCTCAAACTCCTCTACTAAAAATGAGTTGGTTATATCTATAATTTCCTGCATGTTCATATTTACCACATTTTCGCCTTTAGTTATTGTGCTTATTTGTAACGAGTAATGGGCGTCCTTTTTTCATTATCTCAGTTGGGATATAGATAAAGAATAAAGGGTTAACTCCATTTCCTGACAATCAGGGTAGAATTGGTTCCTCCAAACCCGAAAGAATTGGACAAAAATACATTTATATTTTTTTCTGTAGTATTTTTTATGATATTGATATGTCGGGTTTGCTCGTCGGGTTNTGTAAAGTTGATGTTAGGTGCAATAAAATNATGTTGCATCATGAGAGATGAATACACTATTTCGCTGGCTCCGGCCATCCAGCATTCGTGTCCCGTCATTGATTTGGTGGAACTTANGGGAGTATTACAATCTCCAAAAACTTTATGAATGGCCAGTGCTTCGCTAGCATCTCCCGCTGGAGTACTGGTGGCATGGGCATTGATATAATCGATATCGTGGGGTTGCAAACCCGCCTCTTTCAAAGCCATTGTAAGTGATTTTACGGGTCCCTCTACTGTGGGGTTGCTGATATGTTCTCCATTGGAAGAAAAACCATAACCCAAAACTTCCCCAATAATGTTGGCGCCCCGTCTTTGAGCGCTTTCAAGACTTTCGAGAATCACTGTGGCAGCTCCGCCACTGGGAATGAGTCCGTCACGATCTTTATCAAAAGGCCTACTAGCTTGTTCCGGAATATCTTCGCGCACCGAAAAAGCTCCCAGTGCATCAAAAGTACCCATAGAAAGGTGGTTGATTTCCTGGGCTCCACCGGTAATTATACAATCCTGCAAACCCATCTTGATGAGTATATATGCCAGGCCTATGGCATGTGAACCACTGGCGCAGGCGGCACTTACCGTAAGATTAATGCCTTTGAGCTTGAAGATAGTGGCTAGGTTCATGGTAACGGTAGAGTTCAGCGTCTGAAATACTGCGGCCGAACCTACCAACATGGTATCTTTCTTCTCACGAATTAAATCGGTAGATTCGATAACAGCCTTTGCAGAACTGTCGTTGCCGTATAAAATCCCGGGTTGAGCAGCTGCAATATAGTTTTCATCTATACCCGCATTGCGCAACGCTTCTACAGTAGCCATGTAAGCGTATTCGCCTTCTTCGGGTAGCATGATGCGCGAACGCCTGTCCAACAACCCTTTTAAAGATGGTCGCTCTACCCAACCCGTCAATGCAGAGCGATATCCAAATTCTTTTCGCACAGGGTCGAAAATAATTCCTGATTTTCCTGCCTTAAGCGATGCTGTTACTTCTTCTAAGTTCTTCCCGATGCAGGAATAAATCCCCATACCGGTAATCACCACTCTATTCATAAATACAAATGTATATTATTTTAATTCGTACCATATAGTAAAAGCAGCTGCTTTGTTTGACAACTCCCTAAATTTTGTTATCTGTGTAATATTCACAACTAAAGACAGGGTTGCAAGCAAATTAAGAATTTAGGAATATTTATGATAATAATGGCCAAAGCCTAAAGTTTTGTAAACAAGTATGCAATTTATGTTTTCGTCTCGTCTTTATTGAAAAATAATTCCATTAGTACAATTTAAATTTTAATCTGATGAAAAAAGTTTTAACTGCTTTAGCTGTTTTATTTTCGATAAGTGCATTTGCACAAATTGGCGAAAAAAATTTTATCGATAAAAATTACATTGAAGTAACAGGTACATCGGAGATTGAAATCATCCCTGACAAAATATATATTCAGGTGGTGCTGGCCGAAAAGGATAGTAAAAACAAGAACGCATTGAGTGTTCAGGAAAAACAAATGCTACAAAAACTACAGGAGCTGGGAATTGATACCAAAAAGGATGTGTTGATTAAAGACCTAACCAGTAATCTTAAAACCGGGTTTTTATCAAAAGATATTTTGCTGAACAAGCAATACCAGATTATTGTAAAAGATGGTAAAACTGCAGGGCAGGTATTTTTGGCGCTGGAAGAAATAGGCATTTCCAATGCTTCTATTGAAAAGCTGGAAAGCTCAAAAATAGAGGAATATCGGCAAGAAGCTAAAATAAAGGCCATTCAGGCTGCAAAAGAGAAAGCATCACTGCTTTGCAATACTATCGGACAAAAGGCAGGAAGGGCGCTGTACATACAAGAACAGGAAATTATGGCTCGTCCGATATATGCCAATACGGTGATGTATGCTGCCCGTGCCAAAGAAGCTGCAGATGCTGCAGACCTTAACTTTGAGAGTTTAAAGGTAGAGGCTCGCGTATTATGCCGCTTTGAAATATTATAAATCCTTGAAACTATTAGTTGCATAAAGGAAAAGCCGGCATACGATACATGCCGGCTTTTCTCAGTAGGTCATATAATAAACGTTTTAACGTTTATTTAGCCGCTTCAAATTTTTCAGCAACTTTGTCCCAGTTTACTACATTCCAGAAAGCTTTCAGATACTCTGGTCTTTTGTTCTGATATTTCAGGTAATAAGCATGTTCCCACACATCAATACCCAGAATAGGAGTACCTTTTACTTCTGCAACATCCATCAAAGGATTATCTTGGTTGGGAGTAGAAGTTACTTCCAGCTTACCGTCTTTAACGATTAGCCAAGCCCAACCACTTCCGAAACGGGTAGCTCCGGCTGTGTTTACTTTTTCTTTCAGTGCGTCTAATGAACCAAAAGTTTCGTTGATGGCAGCAGCCAGTGCACCTGATGGTTCTTTAGCACCACCCGGAGTTAATATTTCCCAAAANAAAGTGTGATTCCAGTGNCCGCCGGCATTGTTTCTTACGGCAGCGGAAATACTTCCGGCATTTTTTACCAGTTCTTCTAACGATTTTTCAGCATGCTCTGTCCCTTCAATGGCCTTATTCAGATTATCCACATATGCCTGATGGTGTCTGTCGTGATGAATTTCCATCGTTTGAGCATCGATATAAGGCTCTAATGCATCTTTAGCATAGGGCAAGGGCTGTAATGTAAATGCCATGATCTTTATAAGTTTTAGAGTGATTAAATAAATACCTTATGTAAATACTACAAATTTAAACGCTTATAGTTCTCAGGNTTTCATATTCAGCACAAAAATTCAGCCAGCTTCTATATATATTAAGCGATGAATGATAATTATTTGCAATAATCATTGCAAGATAGTACAAGATTTTGCAGGTTTTTTCAGCTTATTATATTAAATTTAACATATCGTAAACAAAACCTTGCGCTCATGAAAAACATTCTTACTGCGCCTCTATTCCTCTTTCTACTCTTTTTTCCTGTATTAGCATTTTCTCAAACACGACAAATTACAGGAACAGTAGTGAATCAACAAGAAGCACCCATTCCAGGGGCCACTGTTCAGCAGGTAGGTACCAATAATGTAGTAGCTGCCGATGAGAATGGACAATTTTCCATTACAGTATCGGGCTCCTCGGTTGTATTACAGGTTTCGGCGGTAGACTATACCACCACCACTGTCACAGTGGGTTCTCGCTCGTTATTGAAGGTCGTGTTGGTGGAAAGTGCAAAAACTCAAATGGATGAGGTTTTTGTAGTAGCCTACGGTACAGCTAAGCGAAGTACTTTTACCGGTTCGGCAGTAAACGTTACCGCGGAAAAAATTAAGGATTACCCGCTAACTTCTTTTGAAAACGCCTTGAACGGAAAAGTTCCGGGTCTACAGGTTACCCAAAGTTCAGGTCAGGCGGGAACCGCCCCTGTTATCCGCATACGCGGAATCGGTTCTATGAATGCTTCCAACTCGCCATTATTTGTGGTAGATGGAGTTCCGGTAGTCTCNGGTGCCGTAGGGCAAATGGGCGATTATATATACACCAGTAATAATAACGCTTTGTCCAGCATTAACCCCGATNATATCGAATCCGTTACAGTACTAAAAGATGCGGCAGCGGCATCTTTGTATGGTTCTAGGGCTGCCAACGGGGTAGTAATTATTACTACCAAAAAAGGTAAGTCCGGAAAACCTACCATCAGCTTTAAAACATCGCATGGTTTTTCTCCTTCTTGGGCTACCGATAACTATGAAGCTGCGGACGTACAGGCACAAGTAAACATGCTTTATCAGGTGTTTTTTGATTATAACATTACGGGAGGTAGAGATGAAGCATACGCTACCAACGATGCCCTAAGTCGGTTAAACTCTCGATTTAACAAACACGGTTATTATTTCGAAACAGCAGGTCCCGGTCGTTATCAAAATGTAATGATTAAAGGAATGACCGATGGATTGGAAAACCGCGAAGGAAAGTATTTTGATTGGGAAAAAGCCTTATTCAGAACGGGGTATTATACCACCAACGATCTTTCGGTAAGCGGTGGTAATGATAAAACTACCTATTACAGTTCTCTGTCTTTTACACAGGATAAAAGTAGGATACGCGTTAATGAATTCCAGCGTATAGGCGGACGTCTGAATGTAAGCCAAAAAATCGGAAGGCTGTTGGAACTCTCCAGTAATATCGGTATCAGCAAGGACGACGTATCCGGCTACAATGATACTCGNAATACCACAGCCAACTACTTCATGCAAACACGAAACCTACTTTGGCCTTTATACTGGCCTACCGACTATAAAAGCGGATTGCCATTTACCGATCGTTTCGGAAGCTTGGCTCAGAACAACCTGTTCTACGATAACGAATGGGATAATACATCTGGTAAGCTGAATGTATCGGTGGTAGAAGCTTTATCGGTATACATCTTACCCGGACTTACAGGTAAAACAATTTTCTCTTACAATAATTCAAATGTAAGAGAGCATATTTACTATAGTGCAGTTCACTATAATGGAGTAAATACCAACGGTAGTGTTNATGAGATGTCCACTACTTATAATAAAATGGTATCCTCCACTACTTTGAATTATAACAAAAGCTTCAATGAGCATCACTTAGATGTATTGGCCGGTTATGAAGCGGAAAAAAATGTGACCGACTATATGCGGTCTTCGGGAACCAATTTGCCTTCCAGCACGCTACCTACGGTGGTTACTGCCGGTCAAACCACGGCCAATGCATATAGTTGGGGTTATAATATGCAATCAGTATTGTCTCGTGCAGAATATAATTATGCCGAAAGATATTTCCTTTCTGCGTCGTTCAGAAGAGACGGTAGCTCCCGTTTTGGACCGGCTAATAGATGGGCTAACTTTTGGTCGGTAGGTGCTGCATGGAATATTGCCAAAGAATCTTTCCTTAGCAACAATAAAATAATCAACGATCTTAGATTGAGAGGTTCGTACGGGATTAATGGTACAGTTCCTTCGGCCAATTATGGATGGAGAACTTTGACCAGTTTTACAGACAGGTACATGGAGTTACCCGGCGGTAGCATTGTTTCTATCGGCGATGAAAACCTCACCTGGGAAACCAACTATAATACCGATATAGCATTGGAGTTTGGTTTGCTGAATCACAGGCTTACCGGTTCTATAGAGNTCTTCAACCGCAATTCAAAAGATCTTCTTCAGGATGTACCTATTTCCATGGTAACGGGCTTTGGTTCTACACTCCGAAATATCGGAGAAATCAATAACCGCGGATGGGAGTTTGCACTAGGAGCTGATATTGTCCGAAACGCTGATTGGCGTTGGAATGTAGGATTAAACGCCACTACACTGAAATCAAAAGTAGTAAAACTATATAAGCAACCNGGAGCTGATAAGGGCCAGGATATTATTTGGAATGATCCTACCGGTGGCGATGCCCGCGCCCAGTTTATTTATCGCGAGGGCGAGTCAACGCTGGCTTTTTATGGGTACGAATGGGCCGGAGTAGATCCTGAAAATGGACGTAACGTTTGGTATGTAAACGATCCTAATAACCCTACAGCAGGAGACTTCGTCTTTAACGGACGTGGTGCCACTTATTCTTACAGTAAAGCCAATCGTATCATTATTGGAAGTGGTATTCCTGATTTATTCGGAGGCATTACTTCCGATTTGGAATGGAAGGGACTTTCTTTAAATCTGAATTTTATCTATAAACTGGGAGGTAAACTGTATGATGGCGCATATAAGGATGTTGCCGACGATGGGTATTACTGGGAAAGAATCAGATCGGAGATCTATTATAAGAATATGTGGACTCATGACAACAAATCCGGTACCATGCCCATGCTGAGTGGTAGCGACCTTACCGATCCCATGCAGTATAGTACTCGTCAGCTACACGACGCCACTTTCTTAAGACTGAAGAATCTTACTTTGGCATATCGTCTTCCAAAACAGTGGATTAATAAAATTAGTGCTAATAATCTGCGTGTGTTCTTTAACGCCACCAATCTGCTTACTTTCTCAAAATACAAAATAGCAGATCCCGAAGTAAACAATTATGCTACTAGGGGTTGGGAAACGCCGTTTACCAAAACCTATACATTCGGCTTGGAAGTTAGTTTTTGATAATAAAATTCAGAAACCATGATTCCCCAAACTATAAAAGACACGATAATGAAAAAATCAACTATACACATACTTGCTTTGGTAGTAACAACCGTGTTACTGTCTTCCTGTGGCAAGGGTTTTTTGGACGTAACACCTACCAACTCTGTAAGCGCACCTACATCGGTACGTACAGCGGCCGATGCCAAAGTGATGGTCACCGGTATGATGCGTAATCTGCTCAGCTCAAATTATTACGGTCGTAACTTCTTCATGTATGGAGATGCCAAAGGCGGCGACCTTACCCTGTACTCGCAGGGAAGGGGGCTGGATGCATTGTACACCTTCAACCATACGGCCAATACCAATAACTATGGCGGATTTTGGTCGACTATTTATAACAACATCTTGCAGGCGAACAGCTTGCTGGCTAATATTGAAAAGCTGAAGAATGAAGGCTCTACCGAAAACTTCGATGTTTACAAAGGACAAGCATTAACTTTAAGGGCATTGATGTATTTTGATCTGGTGCGTATTTACGGAAAGCCGTATACTTATGATAAGTCTTCTTATGGTGTGCCTAATGTAACTACCCCCTTGGAAGCATCGGCGCAACCCTTACGCGCTACGGTTGAAGAAAACTACAATCAGATCATTAAAGATTTAACCGACGCAGCACCCTTATTGCCTAAGGCCAAAAACAACGGATTCATTAACTATTATGCCAATAGAGCTATCCAGGCCAGGGTATATCTTACCATGGGTAATTACAGTCAAGCATTAGCTGCAGCAGAGGATGTCATCCAAAATGGAGGCTACAGCCTATACACTCCAGCCGATTGGGTGGCTTCTTGGAAAACACAGTTTGGTTCCGAGTCTATTTTTGAGTTGGCTGTACTGCCTACAGAAGCTGATTTAGGCACCGCTTCTTTAGGTTTTTATTTAAGAAGAAAAGGTCATGGAAGTACTAGTGCATTGGGCTTTTTCGGGGCTAGTGATTATTTCCTTGCACGTTTGAATGAAGATCCTACCGATGTACGTTGGGGTATTATGGCCGCCGATGAACTCTCTACTTCATCTAATCCACGACTTGGATCATGTTATAAATACAGTGGAAGTACGGACTTAGCCGGTGATGGAAAATCTACCTCTACGGCAGTTAATATAAAAGTAATTCGCCTGTCAGAAATGTATCTGATAGCAGCCGAAGCGGCGCTACCTACTGATAAAACAAAAGCGGCTAGCTATCTCAACGAAATCAGAAAAAGAGCTCCTGCACTACCTGCTGCTACCTCCGGAACTATTACTTTAGATATGATCTTGGATGAAAAAAGTAAGGAGTTGTTTGCAGAAGGCCAGCGTTACTTCGACATGCTGCGTCTGAACAAGTCCATTACTTTCAATGATGAAATTCTGGGCATTACAATCCCTACACGCCCTAAAACAATAGACAGAACATTTGAGAAAACCATTCTACCTATTCCTATCGGTGAGATCAACGCCAATCCGGCTATCGGACAACAACAAAACTCGGGATATTAACTCAGGTNATACTAAATACCATAAAGCCATCCCTTAAGGATGGCTTTATCTTTTATTTCTGAAAAACTCTTTGATGAGTTGCNCACATTCAGTTTCCAAGATGCCTGAAACAACTTCGGTCTTGGGATGAAAAGGCGATACCCCGGGCTTTACGCGTGAGAAACCATTTTTAGGATCCGAAGCGCCCCAAACCACTCGTTTTATTTTACTCCAATACAAAGCCCCGGCACACATGACGCAGGGTTCTACTGTTACATACAAAGTTGCATCAGGCAGATATTTCGAACCCATATTGCTGAATGCAGCAGTAAGTGCAATAATTTCAGCATGTGCGGTGGCGTCATTTAGTTTTTCGGTCATATTATGACCTCGTGCCAGTATTTTATTATCCTGTACTACAATAGCACCAATGGGTATTTCCTCTTCCTCCAGCGCCTGTTTGGCTTCTTTAAGAGCCAGCCGCATAAAATATTCGTCGGTATACATGAGTATCGTTTGAACGCTTACATCACAATGTTAAAAGGCGATGTATTTCGCTTGTTTTGATGATTGTGTTTTAACTTCAAACAAAAATAGGTTGAAAACAATAGCGATGTATGGCATCGCACTTAAATAAAAATAGCTATGAGCTCCTTATTGCAGCTAAATAAAATGCGGGAATACTTTTTAAGTGGAGCAACCCGCCCTATTGCATTCAGAAAGCAACAGCTGAAACAATTAAGGCAATCAATTCTCCAATATGAAGGAGCGCTGAATGAGGCTTTATATAAAGATTTAAAGAAAAGCAAGGAAGAAGTGTGGTTCTCTGAAACAGGATTAGTGCTTTCGGAGATTAATTATTTTTTAAAACAGATAGACGATTTAGCAGCACCCCGAAGGGTAAGTACTAATCTCATCAATATGCCCGGCAAAAGCTATGTGATGTATGAACCGTTGGGTGTAGTATTGATTATTGCTCCTTGGAACTACCCATTTCAATTACTGTTTCTGCCTTTGGTAGGCGCTATTGCTGCGGGTAATTGCATTGTACTTAAGCCTAGCGAAATTACTACGGCAACGGAAGCAGTGATGCAGCAGATTATTGCCGAAACATTTGAGCCATACTATGTTTCTTACGTTACGGGTGAGGGTGCAGCAGTGATTCCGGAAATGATGCAGCAATTTAAGTTTGACCATGTTTTTTATACCGGAGGTACTGCTGTTGGAAAAATTATTTATCGTCTTGCGGCAGAACAACTCACTCCTGTAACATTGGAGCTGGGCGGTAAAAGCCCCTGCGTAGTGACCCCAAATGCCGATTTGAAATTAGCGGCACGCCGCATTGNATTGGCTAAGTTTTCCAATGCAGGTCAGATGTGTATTACGCCGGATTATTTGCTGCCGCACCAATCGGTTAAAGATACATTAGTGGCTTTGTTGAAAGAGACGATCAATAAATTTTATGGTGAACAGCCCGTTGAAAGCTATGATTATGGCCGAATTGTGAGTAAAAAACAATTCAGTCGTCTGATGCAATACCTGCATCAAGGCAAAGTGCTTGCTGGAGGTACGCATAATGAAGAACTGCTTTACATTGCGCCTACATTGCTAGAAGTTACGGATACCAGTTTACCCATTATGCAAGAAGAGATTTTTGGCCCCATCTTACCAATACTAACTTATAACGATGATAACGAGGCTTTACAAATTATTCGCCAGAATCCCGACCCACTAGCATTTTATGTATTTACCAATAATAAAGTAGAAGCCGATGATTGGTTACAGCAGGTTCCCTCGGGTGGGGCCTGTGTAAATACGGTAGCTCGACATTATTTAAATAAGAGCTTGCCCTTTGGGGGTAGGGGCAATAGCGGCATAGGACGTTATCATGGCGCCTATTCTTTCGAGACGTTCAGCCATCAAAAGGCGGTGCTAAAAGCAGCTACATGGCCCGATCCGACATTTGCCTATCCACCTTATCAAGGAAAGATCGNCATATTTAAAAAGCTCATCAGATAACGGAGCGATTTAAAAACAAATGATATCTTTCCGTTTTTAATAAAGTAACTATGCACTGGATAATTCTCATCGTAGCCGGATTGTTTGAGGCTTTGTTTGCCACCTGTTTAGGTATGGCCAATCAAACCAAAGGCAAGGAGTCTGTACTATGGCTTATCGGCTTTTTAGTGTCTTTAACCATTAGCATGGTGCTGTTATACATTGCCACACAAAAACTTCCTATTGGTACGGCTTATGCCATGTGGACCGGTATCGGAGCTGTTACAACGGCCATTATTGGTATACTGATATTTAAGGAACCGGCCACGTTTTGGCGACTGTTCTTTATTGCAACCCTTATTGCCAGTGTAGTGGGTTTAAAGGCGGTATCGCATTAAGTTATGCTATTAAAATTCATGGCCAAAAATAATTCTCNCCTTTAAGTTAAAGGGTTAATATGAAATATAGTACTCATTAGTACGATTGAGTTACTAGTTACTGTAATTTACACTTTTCATGATAATCCACCAGCTCAATAGGTGTGCGGGTAAATTCGTAGCCGGAATACCGAACGATAATTTCGTCCAGCACGGCTTCTATTTCATTAGGATTGGTGAGGGTAACCAATTTGTTGCGGTATTCTTTAATATTAGGTAGTCCTTTCAAATAGTTGGCATAGTGGCGGCGCATTTCATTAATACCTACGATAGGCCCTTTCCATTCTAGGCTTTTGCGGAGGTGTTTGCGCACTACATTTACCCTTTCCTCTACAGTGGGTGGAGGCAGTAGCTCTCCGGTTTTGTAATAGTGTTTGATTTCGCGGAATATCCACGGATAACCGATGGCTGCGCGGCCTATCATGACGCCATCTACACCATAGCGGTTTTTGTATTCTAACGCTTTTTGCGGGCTATCGATATCGCCATTACCGAATATGGGGATTTTAATGCGCGGATTGTTCTTAACTTTTCCGATGAGGGTCCAGTCGGCCTCGCCTTTGTACATCTGACAACGGGTGCGGCCATGTATGGTCAATGCTTTAATGCCTACATCTTGCAGGCGTTCTGCTACCTCTTCTATGTTTAGCGAATTTTCGTCCCACCCCAAACGGGTTTTTACGGTAACGGGTAGCGATGTGCTTTTTACCACGGCAGCGGTAAGACGTACCATCAAATCTACATCTTTGAGTACGCCTGCGCCGGCACCCTTCAATGCTACTTTTTTGACCGGACAACCAAAATTGATGTCCAGCAAATCGGGCTGTGTTACATCCACGATTTTGGCCGCAAGGGCCAAGCTTTCCTCATCGCCTCCGAAGATTTGGATACCGATGGGGCGTTCGTAATCGAAAATGTCCAACTTACGGCGGCTTTTAATGGCATCACGAATAAGACCTTCGCTACTGATGAACTCGGTGTACATCAGGTCGGCACCATTGTCTTTACACACCGCTCTGAAGGGCGGGTCGCTCACATCTTCCATAGGTGCCAGCAGCAGTGGAAATTCGGGTAGTATGATGCTGTTAAACTTCTCCGAAGGAGAAGTTATTACTACCTGCTTTGTATTTGTATTGGATGCCATATAGTCGGAACGATAAAACGAGCGTGGCAAATACGATGCCTCCTGCACTGCCGTTGGTTACACAATTAAATTAATAAAAAATAAGCAACTTTTAGTCCTAATTTTGAGCCTGCAAAATTACGCACTTATTTTTAAACCATGATAGAAGAGAATAACACTCCCCAGGTGGAGCGGGATGAGCTGGAGGCTACCGGAAAAGGTGTTTCTTACTCTGCAGCCTTTTTTATGTTGATTGCGTTTGGTGTGGGCTGCACTATTCTGAGCGGCGTGATAGCCATACCGTTGGTGTCGCTGATGAGTGGAAAAAGCATAGCTTTCGTTACGCAGCACCTGCAGGAAATGGTGGGGAATAAAGCCTATCTAAGAGAGATACAGGTGTTGCAATCGCTTTCGGCTATTATCGGCTTTTTGGTGCCTACTCTTTTTGTGGCATCAAGAATCAATAGACGTCCGCTGGCTTTAACTGGTTTTAAGGGTGCTATTTCCGCCAGAGAAGTCGGCTTGGTTATATTGATAATGGCATGCGGACTAGCGCTGAGCAGTGCTTTGGGATATTTTACCTATAAATTGCCCTTTCCGGTAAACTGGAGAATTGTATTTGACAGACTGGAACACAATTACGCCGAAACAGCGGCAGGTATTATCAGTTTTGCTTCTATACCCGACCTGATTATCTCTATTATTGTGTTGGCGCTGGTTCCGGCGGTATGTGAGGAAACTTTTTTTAGAGGTGGATTGCAGAACTATCTGTATCGCAGTACGGGAAAATTGTGGATGAGTGTAATAGTGGTGAGTGTGATTTTCAGTGCCGTACATTTTTCGGTATATGGATTTTTATCGAGGGTAGCATTGGGTATTGTGTTGGGGTTGATTTTTCAATATAGCGGTCGCTTGTGGCTGAGCATATTAGCGCATTTTTTGAATAATGCGACTGCGGTGATAATGATGTATGTACAGACCGGCAAGGGAAAAACCTTGCAGGAAGTACTGAACGACAGAGACGGTAGCTACTGGGGCTTGGCAGTTGTTCCTGTTATCATTTACTTATTTATAGAATACAGAAAAAGCATCGCTCATAAAACAACTGCATCGAATGGCTTTTAACTGGACCACATTTTGGACAAGAACTTTTACGGCACTGATTTTTGTAGCGGTAATGGCTGCAGGGCTTTTGGGAAGCTATACCAGCTTTTTTGCTTTAATCACCATCATTCATTTTGGATGTTGGTACGAGTACCTGAAGCTTATCGATAAGATACATGCTACACGTCAGGATGTTTTTGTGCACTTGGGGTTTGCACTACTGGGTTTTCATATAGTATTACTTTTTGGTGATTTTTATTTTCTAGGTTATCATGTAGCTCGTAGTTTTTCTTTCCCTTTTCTTGTTGCAGGGCTGGTATTTATTATTTGGGGAATTTTTCGACAGGCTTACATACATAAGAAAGCATTGGGTATAGCAGCACTAGGGCTGTTATATATCTCACTAAGTGTAGGACTGCTGTTATATATGCGGTTGTCCCAGTATCCGTTAATAAAAGATAGCGGTCAATTGTGGGGACATGAAAACGGATTTTATGTACCCATTATCATTATACTAGCTATATGGATTAACGATACCATGGCTTATCTGGTAGGGTCGGCCATTGGAAAAACACCTTTTAGCAAAATATCGCCTAAGAAAACACTGGAAGGAACCCTGAGCGGCATGATATTATGTGTTGCGGCCATCACATTGATATTGCAGCCGTTTTTTAACTGGCCGTTATTATTGGGAATTTCTCTGATGGTATCGGTGTTTGGAACATTGGGCGATTTGTTAGAATCGAAAATTAAAAGGATGGCCGGGGTAAAAGATAGCGGACGCATAATGCCGGGTCATGGCGGTTTTCTGGATAGGTTTGACTCCCTGCTAATAGCAGTACCTGCTGTGTGGATGTTTCTAGAACTTGTGAATTATCTCTTGAAATAGTTGTATTTTTCGAATTAGATACTAATTTAGAATTGTCGTTACCCTATGATAATGAGCAATTCTTTACTTTATCAGATTGCGCTAACCTTAATTCCCGGTATTGGATGCGTACATGCTCGTAATCTGCTGGAGCATTTTACGGTAGAGGAGATATTCAAGGCTAAAGCGGCTGCCTTAAAAAGAGTAGAAGGGCTGGGCGCATTAAGAGTAAAACAAATACTAGAGTTTAAAGATTTTGCTACGGCCGAAAAGGAAGTAGCCTTTATTGAAAAACATAAGATTCAGCCGCTATTTATACAAAGTGAGCATTATCCGAAACGTTTGTTGAACTGTTATGATGCTCCGATACTTTTATATTATAAGGGAAATGCCGATCTGAATCATCCTCGCATTGTAGCCGTAGTGGGATCTCGTAGTAATACGGATTACGGTAAATACATTACCGAAGTGTTTATTGAGAAGTTGTCCGCTGCCGGGGTACTGGTGGTGAGCGGTTTGGCCTACGGTATCGACTCCATTGCTCATAAGGCTTGTTTGAAGAATAACATTCCTACCGTTGGAGTACTGGCGCACGGATTGGATAAGATCTACCCGTATCATCATACCGATATGGCGTATGAGATGATACAGAACGGAGGGCTGCTTACCGAATTCAGAAAAGGAACCCCACCCGATAAATTTAATTTTCCTAGTAGAAACAGAATTGTTGCCGGCATGAGTGATGCCACCGTGGTAATTGAAACTGATGTTAAAGGCGGCAGTATGATTACCGCAGAATTGGCCAATAGTTATAATAGAGATGTATTTGCTTTTCCAGGTCGGGTCACAGATAAAAAGAGTGCGGGCTGTAATGATTTGATAAAAACCAATAAAGCGATTTTATTAACGGATGCCACACAACTACTCGAGACCCTAAACTGGTCTGATGCGGAGAAACCTAAAAAAAAGCACACACGCGAGCTTTTCATTCATCTTACCGAAGACGAAAAAGCAATCATAGATGTTTTGAAGAGTGGCGAAGCAATTAGTATTGATGAAATACATCTTAGAAGCGGATTAAGTTATAGCAAGGTGGCGGCATCCATGCTAAATCTAGAAATGCAGTATATCATACAAGCCTTGCCCGGAAAAATGTACAAGTTGCTGGATTAATCCTATCCAATAAATAAAAAAGCTGCTAGCATAGCAGCTTTTTATATACTTAAGGTTGAATGGTTAGATATTTTCAGTGCGTATTTTTTCCGCTTTTTCATGAGCGTAATCTTCTACCTCATCTGCGGCATTTTCAAATTTGGCTGCCAAGCTATCAATGAAGTCGGCAAACTGATTCTTCAGGTCATTTCCCTTATCACTTATTTTGCGGCGTGTATAAGAACCTTTGTCCGGAGCGTATAACACACCCACAACAAGACCCAATACAAAACCTGTAAGTAGTTTATTCATAATTATTAATTTAAAGTGTTATAAAAGATATCGCGCGTTTATACAAATAGATGCAAATAATTTGCCAAAAACCAAGACAGCGGGATTTTGTATAGCGGTTTAATCCCGATAGTTACGTCCGGTTAATTCCAGAAACAGCCCTTCCAATCCCGTATGCCGATGCGTACTCAATAATACATCGAGCGCACCGTGCGCAATAATTTCACCTTCGTCATATAAAGATACAACATTACACAAATCTTCGGCTTCACCCAGCTGATGCGATGTATATACCAAAGTTGTACCGGAGGCATTTAATTTTTTAAGAAACTCAATGATGGCGTTTCGCGACTGTACATCCACACCTACGGTAGGTTCATCAAGAAATAAGATTTGCGGATTGTTCATTACCCCAATAGCAAGGTTCACACGCCTTTTCATTCCTCCCGAAAATAATTTTACCGGCTTATGGGCTACCGTATCCAATCCCATTACCTGTAGCAATTCTTCTGTTTTGTTTTTAATAGCCATTTTGGACATGCCATACCAGGCTCCAAAGAACTGCATGTTCTCTATAGGACTTAGTTGTTCATAAAAGGAAAAATCCTGAGGCACTAGGCCTATTAATTGTTTGATTTCATCTTTAAAACTGCGTACCTCCTTATCCAGAATTTTTATACTGCCTTGCTCGTAAGGCAATAAACCCGTTATCAGATTCATTAAGGTGGTCTTTCCCGCTCCGTTAGGTCCGAAAATGCCGAACCGCTCCCCCACATTTACCGTAAGAGAAAGATTTTTAATCAAAGACTGCTGGCCTTTGTATCTGAAAGAAAGTTGTTCTATCTGGATTGCACTCATTACAACGCAAATATTATAAATATAAGCCGAATAAAAGCATGGTAGTTCCAACAGTTTTGTTATCGTACCTAACTATTTGTGTCACAGAAGCGCGGGATGATATTGTATTGGCCAAAATGAGGGTTTTTAAAAAAGAGCTGTTTGCATTTATTCTCATTCCCTTAATTTTGCACATGGCAACAAGAAAGAAAGTAGCAGATTCTGCAAATTCCCCTAAAATTATACTGGAAGGTTTAACGTTTGATGATGTGTTACTGGTACCCGCTTACAGTCAGGTATTACCTCGTGATGTTGATATCCGCACTCGTCTTACCAAAGATATTACCTTAAATACCCCTATTTTATCCGCAGCAATGGATACGGTAACCGAAGCCGACCTAGCTATTGCTATTGCGCGCGAAGGAGGTTTGGGTATTTTACACAAAAACATGAGTATCGAACAACAGGCGGCTCATGTACGTAAGGTAAAAAGAAGCGAAAGCGGTTTAATACTCGACCCGCTTACCCTGTATGAGGACGAAACCATCGGCGATGCATTGAAGTTGATGAAGGAAAATAAAATCGGCGGTATTCCTATCATCGACAAAAATGGAAAACTCAAAGGTATTCTTACCAATCGCGATTTGCGTTTTGAGCAAGACATTAATCGCAAAGTAAAGGAAGTAATGACCAGCGAAAATCTGGTTACGGCTCCCGAAGGCACCGACCTTAAAAAGGCAGAAATCATTCTGCGTAAGCATAAAATCGAAAAATTACCTGTAGTAGACAAGCAGGGCCGCTTGGTGGGCTTGATTACCTATCGGGATATTCTACAAGTAACTAGTTTTCCCAATGCCATTAAAGACGCATACGGAAGATTGTTGGTGGGTGCCGGTGTAGGGATAACTTTGGATGTGCTGGATCGTATCAGCGCCCTTACTGCAGTAGGAGTAGATGTGGTAGTACTAGATAGTGCGCACGGTCATACTAAAGGAGTGATCGAAACCCTTAAGAAGGTAAAGAAAAACTTTAAAAAACTGAATGTAATAGCCGGTAATGTGGGTACGGCAGAAGGCGCATTAGCACTGGCCGAAGCCGGAGCAGATGCTGTGAAAGTAGGTATTGGTCCGGGTTCTATATGTACTACACGTATTGTTGCGGGTGCCGGTATGCCACAGTTGACAGCAATTATGGAGGCTTCCAAAGTGTTGTCTAAAAAAGGTATTCCGTTAATTGCCGATGGAGGTATCCGATATACAGGAGACATGGTAAAAGCAATCGCAGCCGGTGCGGATTGTGTGATGATGGGAAGCGTATTTGCCGGTACGGAAGAAAGTCCAGGCGAAACCATCATTTTCGAAGGCCGTAAGTTTAAAGCCTATCGAGGTATGGGCTCGTTGGGTGCTATGGCTACCGGAAGTAGCGACAGATACTTCCAAGATCCAGAAGATGATGTGAAAAAATTTGTGCCCGAAGGAATTGAAGGGCGTGTAGCATACAAAGGAAGCCTGCGGGAAGTGATATATCAGTATGTAGGCGGGTTACGTGCCGGTATGGGTTATTGCGGAGCCAGAAACATCGCCGAGCTGAAAAAGGCAAAATTCGTACGCATTACCAACGCCGGAATGAACGAAAGCCATCCTCACGATGTCATCATCACAAAAGAGGCGCCTAACTATAGTAGAAAATAGTTTTTATATTGACAGACAGTTAACAGCTTTTGTTAACTGTCTTTTTTATGCTGAAATATGAAACCTACTATCACTATAGAATATTGTCCGAAGTGTAATTGGATGCTCCGCGCGGCTTATATGGCACAGGAATTCCTTTCCACATTTTCCGATTATGTGGAAGCGGTGTCTTTAAAACCGGGAGTAGTGGGCGGAGTATATAAAATATATGTAGAAGGTACCCTGATATTTGACCGAAAGGCGGATGGCGGATTTATTGAGATAAAAGAATTAAAACAACGTATCCGTGATATCATAAAGCCCGATTTAAGTTTAGGGCATTCTGATACAAAGTAGTTTTCTCGAAAAACTCATCATAAACACTTGTCATCAGTATAAGTAGAAAAGATTATATATTCATGGCATCTTTTTATGCCTGATGGACAAGGTATTGATCGAATAAAACAATAGCCATAGTTTAAACTTTATAGTCTTTATGTGGGAGCAACTTGGAAAATTTATCCTGAAGAATCGTTTTGTGCTTTTGGTGGTAATGATTGTGGTCACGGCCCTGTTTGCCGTATGGGGAAGCAAAGTGGAGCAAGGTTATGAATATACCAAGGCGATACCGATAGATCATCCGGTGAATATTGCACTTCAAGAGTTTAAAAAGAAGTACGGAGAGGATGGAAATGTAATTGTGTTAGGCGTTCAGACAGATGCTTTCTTCAGTGAAAAATTTTTTAACCAGTATGTTGCTCTTCACGACGATCTTAGAAAAATTACTGGCGTTATAGACATCATTGGTATTCCCGGTGCCGTCAATATTATTAAGGATGCTACTTCCTCCCAACTACAGGCAAAAAGAATTTTTCCAAGCTTGCCATTATCTCAACAACAAATAGATAACAGCGCTGCAATATTTCAAAATCTTCCCTTTTACAAAGGACTGATCTATAATCCGGAAACCCAAGCCTATCTCATGGGACTCAATATGGATCCCACTGTCATCAATTCCAAAAAAAGAGATGATGTAGTTGCCGCCATTACTCATCGCATCCAGCAATTTGAGCAAAATACCGGTGTGGAAGTAAAATTAAGCGGATTGCCTTATATCCGTACCGTATTGGCAGCACGTATAGCCAATGAAATGCGCTATTTTCTGATAGCTTCGCTGGTTTTGTCTGCTGTGATTCTGATTTTATTTTTCCGTTCGGTAAGCGCCATGCTACTTTCCTTGGGTGTTGTAATTATCGGAGTGGTATTCAGTGTAGGCACTATGCATTTATTGGGATACAAGATTACCTTACTTACGGCATTAATTCCGCCGCTGATTGTTGTGATTGGTATCCCTAACTGTATTTATTTTTTGAATAAGTATCACACTAGTTGGCAAAAACAAGCCGAGTTAGGCAACGATATTCCGGTACAGCAGAAAAAAAAGAATGCTATAGTGGATATGGTAAGCCGAATGGGTATCGTTACCTTATTCTGTAATGTGGCGGCAGCCATCGGCTTTGCGGTATTTGCGCTTACCAAAAGTGCCATCCTGAAAGAATTCGGTATAGTGGCAGGTCTCAATATCACCTTATTGTTTTTCATATCGTTGATTCTAATACCCATCGTTCTTTATTTTCTACCGCCGCCCAAAAACAGACATGTGCGTTATCTAGACAATCCGCGCTTGAACCGTTGGCTGGATCGACTGGAGCGATGGTCCCTTTCGCATCGCAAACTGATATACACCTTAACGGCGGTGTTGGCGATTATTGCGGTAGCAGGCACTTTCAGGTTGCAGAGCAACGCTTACATGGTAGACGATGTACCTAAGACCGATAGAATTTATACCGATCTTAAATTTTTTGAGAAAAATTTCAAAGGCGTTATGCCGTTGGAAATTCTTATCGATACAAAAAAGAAGTACGGTGTTACACGAAACTTTAGTAATCTGACAAAAATTGATTCTTTTGCACAATATCTGGCAGCAAGACCTGAAATGGCACGCCCCTTGAGTCTGGTAGAGGGGTTAAAATTTGCTCGACAGGCTTTTTATGAAGGCGATAGTAACAACTATGCCATGCCTTCCGAACTGGATTTACCCGGCCTTTCACAGTATGTGAACATGCGAAATAATAGTGCCGAAATATCATCAGAAGGAGAAAATACTTTCGGTAAGCTGATCAATCGCTTTATGGACAGTGCTCGCCAAGAAGCCCGCCTGAGCGTAAACATGGCCGACATTGGTACCAATAAGCTTCCTGAATTACTGACCGATATACAGAAACGTGCGGACGAACTTTTCCCAGCAGACCAATATAATGTATCCCTTACAGGCAGCAGTATTGCTTTTCTGGAAGGAGGGAGATTTATTATCAACGGACTTAAGGAAAGTATTTTTTGGGCATTTCTACTGATTGCCCTATGTATGCTTTATCTTTTTAAATCTTTACGTATTCTGTTATGTTCCTTAATTCCCAATGTTATACCGCTAATCATTACTGCCGGTATTATGGGTTGGGTAGGAGTACCTTTAAAACCAAGCACTGTACTTATTTTTAGTGTGGCATTGGGAATAGCAATTGATATAACGATTAGATTTCTGGTAAATTATAAGCAGGAACTGACTTATCATCACCATGATGTAAAAAGTACGGTAATACAAACCATACACAGTACTGGCATTAGTATCATTTATACTTCCATGGTGTTGATTGCTGGGTTTGTCATTTTTTGTTTCAGCGGATTTGGCGGCACCAAAGCATTGGGATGGCTCACCTCACTGACACTAATTACGGCAACCATCACCAATCTTATTCTTCTTCCGGCACTATTGATCAGCCTATCACGTAGAAAAAAGCAATAGTAGCTTATTGCTGCTTAGCCAGCTTCTCTGAGTTTTCGGCAAATTGCAATCTGTCGATAAACTCCTGCAAATCGCCGTTCATTACTGCATCCAAATTGTATGAAGTATAATTGATGCGGTGATCGGTGACACGACCCTGCGGATAGTTGTAAGTGCGAATTTTAGCGCTTCGGTCACCGGTGCTTACCAAGCTTTTACGATGTCTTGCAATTTCTTCTTCCTGCTTGCGTACCTGCTCTTCATATAGTTTGGTACGAAGCATCTGCATCGCTTTTTCCCTATTGGCCAGCTGGGTGCGTTCGGTTTGACATACCACTACGGTTCCGGTAGGAATGTGGGTAAGCATTACCTTAGTTTCTACCTTGTTTACGTTTTGACCACCGGCACCGCCGCTTCGGGCTGTTTCCATCTTCACGTCGCTTTCCTTCAGCTCAAAATCGATCTCATCTGCCTCAGGCATTACGGCTACTGTAGCAGCTGAAGTATGTACACGTCCTTGTGTTTCGGTTTCAGGTACACGCTGTACGCGATGTACACCACTTTCGAATTTTAAAGTACCATAAACATCATCTCCTACTACTTCCAATTGAACCTCTTTATACCCTCCTACTGTACCTTCGTTTTCGCTGAGGATGGCAGTTTTGAATCCCTGTTTTTCGCAGTATTTGATATACATGCGCAACAGGTCGCCTGCAAATAGGCTCGCCTCATCGCCACCGGTTCCGGCACGAATTTCGATAATCACGTTCTTCTCATCCTGAGGATCTTTAGGAATGAGTAATTGGCGTATAGTAGCTTCCATTTGCTCCTTCCGTTCCATCAGGTCGGCTGTTTCCAGCTTGGCCAGCTCCCGCAGTTCTTCATCGTCTCCGTTCAGAGCCTCTTTATTAAACTCAATATCGTCGAGTAACTTTTTATATTCGTTGTATGCGTTTACTATTTTTTCTAGGCTACGATACTCCTTGCTGGTTGCTGCAAATTTTTTATTGTCACTCACAATTTCTGGGTTCGTCAATGCAATTGCCAGCTGGTCGTATTTGGCCTTTATAGCTTCTAGTCTATCTAACATGTTAATCTCTTACTTTTACAGAAGGGGAGCAAAGTTAAATTATTTTATAAGATGCGTTTTAATAAGTTATCGGCAAAGCAATTGTTTGACGGATACCGTATCCGGGAGAATAGTGTGCTGATATTAAAAGATGACGGAACCGTGGAGAATATTGTGAGCCTTGAAGAGGCCGGAGACGATGTACAGGAAGTTGAGGGAGTTTTAACACCGGGATTTGTAAATTGTCATTGTCATTTGGAACTCAGTCATTTAAAGGGCACTATTCCAGAGCAGACCGGTCTTACCGGATTTCTATTACAAATCATGCAAAAAAGAGTTTTTCCGGAAGAAACCATCTTACAAGCCATTGTTGATGCTGAGCAGGAAATGCAAGAAAGTGGTATTGTGGCTGTCGGCGATATCTGCAATACTACACACACTTTAACCCAGAAGCAAAAAAACAACCTGTATTACCACAACTTCGTGGAGGCTATGGGAGCCCAACCTGCTGCGGCAGATAGAAATTTCGGAATTTATAAAAGTGTATATCGCATTTTTTCCGATCACTTCAGTATGGACCGGGTATCACTTACCCCCCATGCTCCTTATTCTATGTCGGATGCATTATGGGAAAAGCTCATGAGTTTTCCGCAAAACGGAATCTTGAGCATACATAATCAGGAAACGGAAGCAGAAAACCTCTGGTTTGAACAGAAAACTGGAGCTTTTGAGCAATTCTTCAAGGCTCTGGGAATGGAAATGGATTTTTTCAAGCCTTCTGGAAAAACCAGTTTGCAAACCTATCTGCACCATTTTCGCCCCGGGCATCGGGTAATACTGGTTCATAATGTATACACAAGTCCCAGTGATATTGCGTTTGTCCATCAGGCGGGGACCGATGTGTTTTGGTGCTTATGCCCTCATGCCAATTTTTATATCAGTCGTATGCTGCCGCCTGTGGAGCTATTAATGCAAAACAATTGTAATATCGTATTGGGTACGGATAGCCTTGCCTCGAATCATCAACTAAGTATTGCGGCAGAAATAAAATTATTGCAACAATATTTTCCGGCCATCCCTCTAGAGAACATGCTGCAGTGGGCAACGCTTAATGGTGCTAGAGCATTAAAAATCGACCATCAGTATGGCAGTTTCGAGAAAGGAAAGAAGCCGGGTATAGCAGTTTTTAAATAATCAAAAGGGTTAGGCCATGAGCTCTTTTAACACGGGCAGGGTCTTCATTTTTCCGAAGTTTTGTAGGTGCAGACTGTAATAATATTCCATGGCGTCGAGTATCTGGCGGCGGATTTGCGCATTGGCGTTAATTTCTGCAAGTTCTTGTGGGTGTCGCGTCTGTAACAGTTCGGCGAGAACCANGGCACTTTTTCTTTCCAGGTACCGGCTGTGAAAGACTGTTTCGGTGGTGAAGCACCCCTCTTCAATGTCAAATAACATACGGTCGCTTTGCAAAACTTCGGGTGTGGCACTACGTGGAGAAAACCCGAAGAAGGCCGTTAAATGGGTAGCAAAAAAAACGGGAAAATTAGCCATTACCTTATCGGTGCAGCTATCCAGTAATAGCAGACAGTCTTCCATAAATCCAAAAAGACCATAGTTGCTTTCTGGCTGGTGAAGACATTTGGAAAGCAGCTCAATCATATAAGCTGCCACGCCGTTTTTCAGCACATCGGTAAAGACATTTTGGTACATGTAAGACCATCTGTACTCCTTCACACGGTTCAGCTGCTTAAACTCGTTGTGATAAACCTCCATATCGAGTATTGCCCCCGGCTGAAAAAAAGCCGCTTTATTGGCCCCTTTTTTGGAAGTCGTTCTGATGCCGTTTAGCAAATAGGATTGCAGTCCAAATAACTCAGTATATACAGCAACAATAAGGCTGGTCTCTCCGTACTTTACGTTTCGTAATACAATACCCTTCGTCTTGTGAATTTTATCTGTCACTCCCGATGAAAATTAAAGCACAAATATCAATGGGGCTAATTGTCTTTACTTACACTACTGGCGCCGGTGGAATTAGCGGTAATTTTAGGATTGCCTCTATATTTAATGCTGCTGGCTCCTGTAGCGTCGGCTTTCAAAGACACGCTGCTGAATAATCTTATGGTACTGGCCCCGGTAGCAGTTGCCTTTCCACCTTCGGCCAGCAGGTTAAAAGCATTAATGGTTGAGGCCCCTACTGCTTCGGCAATAATATCGCGGCATTCTCCCTCGGCATGGATGGTGCTGGCTCCGGTAACTTCAATATCCACAATCGGGGCTTTAACAAGAAGGTTACCACTGGATGCGCCAGATAGTTCTACTTCTAGTTTTTGATCCTGTATAAATTTATTTTCGGTATGTAGTTGAGAGGCTCCGGACAAAGAGATTTTGTCTAACAAAGGCATCGTTATGTATATCTTAATTTCATCTGTAGGGGATAAACTGACGTTGTCTTTGTTTTCCACAATCAGTTTGTTTCCGTCTTTAACCTGCACTTCAATCCAGTTAAAAAGGTTTTCGTCCGTTTCAATACGTACACTATAAGCCGAATCCTGTCTCAGGAACACCTTCATGGCATTTTCCACTTCCACTGACGAAAAGTTTTTATAGGTATAAGTTTTGGAAGTGATGTTTCCATCGCCCTTAATACGACGTGTATTGACAACATTACAGGAACTGATGAGCAGCGCTGTAATTACAAAAATGCTTAAGTATTTCATGTGTTGTGTTTTTTAAATTAGCCGAAATAACATTGATTCGGCGGGTTTATTAAAACGGATATTTGAATATGTTCTTCTTCATATCCGATTGATGGCTCCCAAATTTCTGTCCCCTCAAAAACCTAAATTGTATTACCTTCGCCGCATTATGACGGAAAGAATACTTATTCTGGATTTTGGCTCACAATATACCCAATTAATTGCCCGTGCTGTAAGAGAGGCAAATGTCTATTGCGAAATTATCCCTTATTCAAAACCTTTCGAAATCGATAGCAATTTAAAGGGAATTATTCTTTCCGGCTCGCCATTTTCGGTAAATGATCAAAATGCTCCCGCGATTAGCGTAAAAGATCTAGTGAAAAAGCTGCCTGTGCTGGGTATTTGTTACGGAGCACAGCTGACGGCAAAAACCTATGGAGGTCGTGTGGAGAAAAGTAGTAAGCGAGAATACGGAAGGGCATCGATGATTGTGCAGAATGAAACTGACGTATTACTGAAAGGCATCAGCCCCAAAAGTCAGGTATGGATGAGCCATGGCGACAGCATTTTGGAGCTTCCTGAGGGCTTTGAAGTGCTGGCAACAACAGAAAGTATTCCGGTTGCTGCATTTAAATGCAATGAAGAAAACCCGTTATATGGCTTACAGTTCCATCCCGAAGTATACCACAGTACTGAGGGAAAACAAATCATTAAGAACTTTTTGGTGAATATCTGCGGATGTAGTCAAGACTGGACGCCCGCCCACTTTATTACTGATACGGTGGCGCGCCTGAAAGAGCAAATTGGCAACCGCAAAGTTATTATGGCTTTAAGCGGTGGTGTGGACAGCACTGTGGCTGCAACCCTTATTCATAAAGCTATTGGCGACAGGCTTCACGGCATATTTGTCGACAACGGTGTATTACGAAAAAATGAGTTTCAGGAGGTGCTGGATACCTACAAGCAGCTGGGGTTGAATGTAAAGGGGATAGATGCCAGTAAGCTATTTTATAAAGAACTGAAAGGTAATCCCGAGCCTGAAGCAAAACGTAAAATCATCGGCCGCCTTTTTATTGAAGTCTTTCAGGAAGAGGCCAATAAAATAGAGGGCATCGAATTGTTAGGACAGGGTACTATTTATCCTGATGTAATAGAAAGTGTTTCCGTACATGGTCCTTCTGTAACCATCAAATCGCACCACAATGTGGGTGGCTTGCCGGAAAAAATGCACCTAGAACTAGTAGAACCTTTACGTTACTTATTTAAGGACGAAGTAAGAAAAGTGGGGCGCGAACTGGGTATTCCTTCTAACTTAATAGACAGACATCCTTTCCCCGGTCCCGGTTTGGCTATACGCATTTTAGGTGAGGTAACTGAGGAAAAAGTAAAATTACTACAAGAAGCCGATCACATTTATATCAATGCACTGAAAGAAACAGGGCTTTATGCAACCGTTTGGCAGGCAGGAGCTATCTTATTACCTGTAAAAAGCGTAGGTGTGATGGGTGATGAGCGTACTTATGAGTATACCGTTGCGCTGCGCGCCGTTACCAGTGTGGATGGGATGACAGCAGATTGGGCGCATCTCCCCTACGATTTTCTGGCTGATGTAAGTAATGCCATTATTAATAATGTACGTGGCATCAACCGGGTAGTATATGATATCAGCAGTAAGCCCCCGGCCACTATAGAATGGGAGTAGGCTATTTTTGGTATCTTCAGTCAGTTCGGAATAATATTTGTTCATAGTCCATTCATCATATGTAAATGATGATTTTGACTTAAAACAATATAAATGAAGAGACTATTCAGTGTTGCAATTGCCTTATTGGCTGGTTTGTTTGCCATTGCCCAAGCTCCGTCAACCACCCGGCATAAAATGGCCATTTTTACACCCCTCTATCTAGATGAGGCTTTTGACGCAGCTGGAAACTATAAATATTCCGGAAAGAACTTTCCTACACAATCCATTAAAGGGTTGGAGTTTTATCACGGGGTNTTGCTGGCAATCGACTCGTTGAATAAACAAAATATTCCGCTNGATGTATACGTGTACGACACCAAATCTTCAAGAGAAACCATAGAGCAGCAATTCAGTAAATGTGCAGCTGACGGTGTGGAGCTTATCCTCGCCAATTGTAC
>JGI25328J35697_1000207_pt1 | contig 53451 bp, 54 predicted proteins | sample HigsolmetaAR203D_FD_35697 | JGI IMG/M metagenome (IMG submission 35697)
TCCCTTATTTTTTTTTTAGGAGGTAATAATAATGTATCTAGATTACTTGGTCGGCGATCATGATGCTGCACTTGATGTTGCTAAAAAGAATCCTGAATATGCTTTTGTAGAATTATATGATTCTCGCATAGGAGATAACACTATTTTTGGTGTCACATTCAAAAAGAATAGAGAAGAGCCTGTTGGTGTGATAATCTCATTTGATTGCTGGCAATGTTCCAACGAATCTTTTAACATGGAATGTCTATATAAAGGTATTGCAGATTACATGGAAAGAAATAAAGATGTATACAAAGGAATAATTCTCATAGGACCGGACGAGAATGAAGTTAAACAAGCTGTTTCGAAAATTAACAACATGTTGGAAAAGATGGGTTAATAGATTAGAATTTTTTGAATTCGATGGAGTATTTGGTCCATACAAAAGAAAAGACGGAAAAATGTATGTTGTTGAACGTTACAGAAATAAACGCGGAAAAACTATAAAAATCTCTGTTCCTTACTATGAATGGTTGATCGATCAAAAATCAAAGAAGGAGACGGAATAGATCCGTCTCCTTTATTTTTTTTTTTCATTTATAAAGATTCATTTCCTCCATTGTTATTTGTGGTAACATTCCCACCAACACGTTTTCTAGCAGCGTTTTCAATATATTTAATGAATAAGTATCTAACCCTTTCACGAATTGCCACAACCAATCTATCTTCACCATAAAATTTTGACATATAGTCTCTATAGAATATTGGCATTTCTGAAATAAGTCTTGTAGTGACGGTATCTATACCTTTTTGAGCAAATTCAGAAGTAAGTGTTAATTCCTCTTCAGTTTTAATCTCCGTACCAAGAGTTTCGGTTATATATTTCGTAGTATTAATAGTAAGATTCTGTNTCAACCAGTTTTCAAACCCTCTTATAATTCGCACATCAAAATTAAATCCANTACTTTTTTTCTTAAAGATATTTATAAATTTATTAAATAANAGTATGATAATAAACATAAATACCACAACTGTGTAGTACACCGTTTCATAATTAATTTCGAAAAACATAAAAATCCTCCTTAATTTGGACTAATTAATTAGTGGTTTTTTTAATAATAAAATAAATGCATAGTGACATCTAGCCACTATGCACTTATAATTATCCAAATAAATCATCAACAGTTATCTCGTACATATGGACCTTTTTAACGTGGAACGCTTTGAGCCGTTTATTCATAAGGGTAGCACCTATCTTCGTTGCTGCGAGTCCTATCATTTTAATATTCATTTTATAAGGATGTAATCCTAAACATTTACTACAAATTTTCGGAGGCTCATACTTACAATACATCGGACTTCTAAGTTTTACCCTTTTTCCAAGATATTTATCAATGTTATCGGGNAAAAGAGTTATAAGCTTTCCATTATCNCCAATAATATTCATATACAAGAATTCATTTTTAAAATATGGATCNAGTAATATATCAAGATAATCTTTAGTTCCACAATCTGTACCATCTTCAGCAGCCTCAACGTCTTGAAGAGTTGCGATGAACTTCTTAACCGCATAACCGCCTTCGGCAACACCCAATGCCCGAGAATAAACACCAAATACTGAGCTACCCGCAAAAGAAGGATATTCCTCTTTGCTAATACCTTCATTATAATTAGATTTAAGTATTTTCCAACTATCGGTAAGAGTGTCTAGTATTGGACCCTTCATAAGGGTCATAGTTTTCATAGAGTTATCATAATCCATCTTTGCCCCACTAGCAAAGTTATCCCATTCAGGGAATTGAGAAAAGTATTTTTTACCATAGTTTATAAGCTCCTCTTCAATCTTTGCTCCTATATTTACATCCCCNGCTTCAATTTCTTTCTCATATTTCTTGAATAGATCCTCACGAAGTTTTTTCAATTCAGGAGGAAGGATAAAAAGATTGGTGGTAAGTGAAGGATTTATAAACTCTGCCAAATCCCCTCCACCTAACCATTCAAGCATATCTATCAGGAAAAAGAATTCATCCTGGGTTATTCTGTCATCAAATCTAGCCTGGGACACCAACCCATACAGCTTTTTAAGATTCCCANTTGTTATAGGTACATTTATATAACCCGTTACATCTTTGAAATATTTATCTGTGACAAGTTTGTTAAAAAAGTATAACCCTAACGTTGTAAATCCGGGAAGATTATTGGAGCAGGTATTCTCTGGCAAGAAAAAATAATCGGTAACTTTAAACCTGGGTTCAGGTTGTTTTAAAGTTCTAACAAAAAGAGATTTAAGTTTACTCATTGTAATATCCTCAAATTTGAGGGAAAGAATCTCTTCAACCTCTTCTTTATTTAATAATCTCATTTTATTCACCCCATAGCCGGTATGATTTATATAAGGTTTTCAAAATAAAAAATCCGGATGGTATATACCATCCGGAATTATTTAAATATTAGATAATTGTTTTGTTTCAAGATCAATTGTTTCTTTAATTCTATTAGCTATTATATTCACCTGAATATTGTTAGCATTTGTATATAAAGAGTATTATAAGGAAAATTAGAGCAAGGTTTTTTATTGACTAATTAATCTATCATCCAATTTATCTCATCTATTAAATACTATAGATTTTGTAGACAAGAGTATAGCTTGATTCTGTATCTCTAAGGAAAAGGTTTGGCATATTAACTTTAGTAACAGTTCTCACACCAGCGAAATCAGAACCACTTAAGAATCCTGCAACCAATCCAATAGAGTTGAATCTACAATTGTCAATCGATCCAAATTGGTCCATGAAATATTCACGAAAATCATCTTTACCAATTTTAAGGACAGCTTCACCAAATACCAGAAGACCAAGAGTGGTCTCGGTTTGGTCAATATTTGAAGGAATTTCAGTACCATCAGTAAACAAGTGACGAATTACTACATCAGTATCAAACCGTTTAGCATAGTAGTAATATTTATTTCCTACCTGCTTTTTAAGGGCATATTTTGCTTGCTCCAAAGGCGATAAATCATTGTCCGTATCAACAACCCGGAACGGGATGATGCTATTTACAGTTTTATCTTTGAATTTTACAGCACGTACAAGGTCAGAAGATTCTGCACCACCGACACCTGCGATAAATCCAAATACAAATTCATCTTTGAGGTTATTTTGTGTAGGGGAAACTCCTGCATTTATATTCAAGTCAGTGGATAAAGTAGACATTCCGAAAGAGGATCTTCTATTGAATAATTTTTCAAGAACGTATGTGGAACCAAGAATAATAACGTCATTATATCTAAATATCACTTTACCAGTTTTATCATTAATAACCTCTATGCGACCAATAAGTCTGTTAGGTTCTTTGTTAAACCCAGGGATAATAAGTTTACCATCTTCGGTGTAAAGCTCGTCTCTAATCCCAAGAGAGTCGCTTTTGTGTAATTGCATGGTATATCAGTTCCTTTCTTGTTTATTCTGGAATTATTATTATTTCATCTCTTAATCTAATGTCGCTTCTGGTTGTCGTTGAATAATGAATACCGACTGTGTCAACTAACGGAATGTTATTTATGGGATAAATAGCTCCATCAAATTTTACAGTATCCATGATTTTAATAAAGTTATTTTTATCGTCAATAGAATATGTGATTGTGAGAGATAAAATGTTGATAGTGAACGCTTTAAAGGTATTTATCACTTTTAACATATACCTCTTCAATGAATTTTCTCCTGATAATGTAGGAACCTTTAGGAAAAGGAAGGTAAATCTCTCAGTTCTGAAATAATCTTCTAAACTATTGAGAATCTTGAATGCAACCGAATCAACATCATCAACGGGGAGGTTATTAATATAATCGGCTATTGTCTGGTTAGAATCGGCAAGGTAATCCAAAAATGTTTCAGCTATTTCCCCATTTTGTTTCCTATAGATATCTGACAGTAATTTTGATTTTGTGAGATAATCGATAAGTTCTTTTACAGTCAGATATTCATTTAAGTCCTTGGTCTTTTGGCGAAGATCAAGAAGTTTCGAATAAATTTCTTTATTATCGAAATAGAGAGATACTAAAGATGCTGGATTCTGGAGGTCAGTGATAGGACGCTTTATCATGTAATCATTAGGATTTCCTTTATAGTTATATTTATCCATGATATCCTGAATATCCTGCAATGTTCTATCAAAATTGAATTTATGGAGATAGGCAAGATTAGCAGGATCAACTACTATATCACCCATCAATCCTGTTTTCTTGCTAATTAATGCTGATAACATTGTGAGAGCATAAAACACATCTATAGTAAATCCGAAAATGGGTTCAATAAACGTGAGATTCTTTATATAATCTTTCATTGCCAACGTAGTTGAGAATACATATGACATCTCAGTAACAATATCGGCAAGGAAATATGCTGTGCCAATTGTTACATAGTCAGTGTCTATATAGTTAAAGTTTTCTCTAAGAAGTTTATTTTTTATTTCTTCATCGGATTCATAACCACCCCAATAAATATCAGACAGGACCACGTCAGTATAAGCAAGCTTGTTTTCAGGCTTTCTAATCTCAGCGTCAATATTATCTGTAGTTACATCTACAGCTGAGAAACTTATATCATACATAGCATTATAATCAGGGGTAACTCCATCCTCTTGATATTGGAAAATATAGTTACCACCTTGGTCTTTTTTATGCTCTTTGACGAGGTAATATTTCTTAACTGTGACGTTATCGAACCCGAATATTTTGAATATTTTGAATATAACCTCGTCAGTACCTTTAGATACGATCAAAGAATTTATATTATTGGCAACTTCCTTTCTGTAGGATAAAGGAATATCGTCATAAATATTGAGGTCATACGATTGGAGTATTTGTTTTACCATCAATTCATTATAATATTCTTTATTATTGAATATTTCAATAGAATCGTTAACTGTCATAATGACAGCATTCATCAATATTATAAATCCTATATACGAATCGTAATATTGTTGATCTAAAGCAAGTCTCTTTTTATAGTAATTATTAAGAATGTATGTTTTAGAGATCTCATAATTGATTTCAAAACGTTTTTGTATTGCAGTATTATCAAAAGAACCGGATCTAAGTATATCAAATCTTTTTGCAGATCTTGCAAATACAAGATCTATTTTCTTTGAACCCAAATATTTCAAATAAGGTTTTGTTGGGTATTGTTTTATCAGTCTATCAATATATCCCATAGAAGCAAGGATTGCTATTTCGTCATTTGTCATTTCATGAATAGGTTTACTATTATCTACACCAGGGATAGTTTCACTTATGAAAATAGGACTGATATCATCAGTTGCAGGGATGCCCATGAGCATTCTATAATAATTATTTCTTTCGACAAAATTATTAAGAATTTCAGCCCTTTTCAATAGTAAACATGCTTCTCTTTTCTCAGGTGGGACATTCATTTTATATATTCTTGCAAGTCTTATTTCTTCTTCTGTAAGACCTGCAGCGATATAAATTTCATCACTATAATTATCATATCCTTCAAATGTATCAGTTTGAGTTACTGCAGATATATACTCATCATATGCTCTTGCAGTTTCGACTGTTTCATATTTATTAGCCAGATCTTCTCTTTTTACAACAAGGTCCTTGAGATATTGTATCAATGAATTTCCGAGAGCTGNTACATATCCCAGCTCGATAGAAGNGTCCATTTTCACACCTCTTTTCTTAATAAACAAAGAGATAAACCAATTATTATGCTGTTTTCCGAGTTTTATTTAAGGGGGAGAAACCATGAGCGATTTTGTATTTAAGGGAAATAAAAATCCCAAAATAAAGTCACTGAATGATAAAACTACGATAAAATATTTTTTATCAAAAGAGGATCTTGCTGATTATGAGACTTTTATAGAATTTATAAAAGGTGTAAAAACCCTGGTAAGGCGAGATCCCCGATATACCAATTATAAAAAGCATTTATATGATATAGGTCTCAACAGATGCCAAGTCCACTCTGGAATTACTGCTGATATGGCTCCTATTGAAGAACATCATGGTCCCATTTTTGATTTATTTACAATATGTATGATTGTAACAGATCATCTCCTCCATGAAGGCGAGAAAGTAAATACCTTTATGATTGCAGATATAGTTTTGACAGAACATGAAAACCATAATATTCAAGTAGTTATGCTTTGTGAAACCTGTCATCAAGCTGCCGAGAATAACTCTCATTTTATCCCATTTGAAATGGGATTTGGTAATATAGATAAATTTATTACAAAATATAGGCATGGACTACAAGATGAACATTATTATTTAATAAAGGATTATTTGAAGGATTCTAAAAAGTATGGATATGTAGATAATGGAATATTTAAAATTTTGGATAGAGTAAAGAAATATATAAAGATCGATGAATGAAAAAAAAAAATAAAATGAGAGAAGACAAAAAAGTCTTCTCTCTTTAATTAATTAAAGGAGCGCCTTGTCGATAGCACGACGCTCAAATTCTTTGACCATATTATTGAGAACTCTAATTTGCCTGCGAACACGTTTTGCAGCCTTCTTATATTTCTCATCAGTTTCTTTCTCCAAATTAGAAGCAATTTTCTCAAGATGTTTTTCATGTTTCTTTGCTTCATCAATGTATTGACGTGCAAGACTTTCCGGGAAGTTCTTATACTTCCGCGCGCGGTTCAAAATAATGAACGCTATGCCGAGCATGCCGAAGAGCGCGCTATAAGTGATATCTCTCTTATTATCCTTTACGAGTTCATTAACGGCCTTCAATTCTCTCAAGCCACCATACGGATCAAATGGCGATGACAGGAAACGTTTGAATCTTTCCTTGAATTTTTGCCACCGGCTTTTTTTCTTTTCAATATCTGCACGAATTTCTTCTTCAGTAACTTCTCTGAGGAGCTGGGCCAGAGTCGCATTTTCGAATACCGACTCATCCAGTTCATCTTCGTCGAAAATTTCCGACTCAACCAAAAGGAGACCAAGAGCGGATTCGATCATAATCATTTGATCGTCCATTCCACCCTCATCATCATGATCTCGGACCGGGTATGTTACATCGGTTGACCCTTCCAAGATAGCTTTGAGACGAGCTTCCACGTCAAACATTCGACATCAATCCTTTCTTATTTTTTAATAGACCTTTAATTAATAGTTGTATAGAGAGGAGAACTAATATGACGGCCACTCCTATTTTTAAGGAACCAAAAGATCATACTGTATATAGAAATGATGAAGAAATGATAGTTCCTTCAGTTACTACCATTCTTAAAATAATAAATAAAGAAGAATTATTGTATTGGGCAAATTCGTTAGGATATAAAAGAATTTCAGTTAAAAATGAACTTGAATCCCATGCATATATAGGGGATACAACACATAAGGCTATAGATAGATATTTTAAAACTGGGGAAATAAATCTTGATTCCCTTATGAATAAAAACAGGATTACTGAAAATATCTGTGTAAGAAATGCATTTGTATCATTTTCTAAATTCTTTTTAGAAGTTAAAAAAGATTTTGAGATAATTGAAAATGAGAAACCTGTCTCTGGTAAGAAATTCGGAGGAACACTTGACTTATTATCAAAATACAATAAAAAACTGTTTCTTTGTGATTTTAAAACAAGTAGCAACTTCTATTTAACCATGTTTTTACAATTAGCTGCATATGATCTGCTTCTTAGAGAAGTTTATGGTAAAAAAGTTGATGGTTATATGATCATTCTTCTTGATAAAAAGAAAGGCACTAAAGCAAAAAGTAAAATAGTGGACGATAAAGATGAAATGAAAGCATATAGGGAATGTTTTAAGAAATTGGTTGATTTTTATTATGACTACTACTTTTTAAATCAAAAATACTGGGGCAAAGAATTAATACAGTAAAAAAAAATTATTATAATGAGAGAATTCTCTCATTATAATAATTTGTTTTGATAATATTCTTCGTATCCATCTCTCTTTATAAATGACCGAAGAACAAGGCCTCCGCATTGTATATGTCTCCATATCTGTTCATGACCCTCAGCTTTTATGAATCTAAAACCGGTTGGATTTTTACACGAACACCATTTTTCCTTTTTAAGATCCAATTCAACATCATGAGATTCATTTATAGTCCCTTCGAGTATGAGTTTAAGTGAGTCTTCCACATTCATCACAAAATCACACCCTTGCATTTGGTTTTTACCCGATATCCCTTAATTAAATTGTCAGACAGTATGAGCTACATACTAAAAATAAATCCTTTTTAAACTAAATTATATAAAAATATATATATTATATAATTGGAATATTTTTACAATAGACGAATGGGGAGGAATTTGGATGTCATATAGGGACAAAATGCGAATAGGCGTCCATTGCGCGGATATACATTTAGGTGTAAGACTTATATCAGCCGATGACTTTAAATATCAGCTCTATGAGAGTTTTATAAAACCATTATCAAAAATGATGTTCGTAGATTTTATCACTATAAATGGAGATATATCAGATTGTCCATTGTCATTTAACTCAAAAATAGCAGAGACGTATCTTTGGTTCTTTGACTCAATAGTTGATATAGCAAAACAGAAGAATTCAGCTATTATAGTGATTAAAGGGACTTTATCCCATGAATGTGATCATCTTAATAACGTGAAATTCTATTTAAATGATAAAGACCTCGAAATTCATTTTGTTGAAGAGCCTACTGTGATAGAGACAAGAGGTGTCAGACTATATTGTCTTCCGGATATTTATGTAAAATCTGAAGAAGAAGAAAAGAAGATTTATGATTACCCTGATAGGCATTTTGATTATATTCTGGGACATGGTTCTATTACCGAAACACAATTCGTGAAACAAGAAACCGAGCATTCGATTTCTAAAAATATAGTTTATAATAGTAAAGAACTTATAAGAATGAGTAAAGGTCCAATCTTATTTGGTCATATACATCAAAATCTCGAATATCGTAAAAGGATTTTCTATATTAACTCATTTACGAGATTTTCTCATAGCGAAGAAGAACCTAAAGGGTTTATGGTAACGGCTTACGACTGTGAAAGTTCGAAATTTCTTGCTGAAAGAATTGAAAACAAATTGGCTTTCAAATTCAATACTTTCTTTATGAAACATAATGAATTTGAAAAAATGGATATTAATGAAATTGTGGAGAGAATAGATAGATTTATTGAGAAGAACTCGGTTGACAGACTATGTCTCGATATCCAATATATGAATACCTCCGCTAATATAGCAAAGATACAAGTTCTTAGGAATTATTATGGAAAGCATAAAGTGGTAAATAAATTGAAATTTAAATCCCTTTCGGTTAAGGAAGTTGAAATACTAGACAATATTGAAGAACAACAAACCAATTCAAAGGATTATTTGAGGGACAAATCTCTTAAATTTGAGGAAAAACTTCAGAGATTTATAAAGGAGGAGTATGGGGAATTTATACCTTTAGAAAAGCTCCAATTGCTTATTACAAGTGATGAGCTTCTCACCAGGGATTAGTAATTTATATACGATGTAACTATTAAATGATTGGTGAGAGGGGAAGTGTATAAGAGAATGCTAGATATTATCGAAGATAATCTCCCCCACGAATATCAGGAAAATACATCTATTTCCATGGGGACAGTAGGGAATATAAAGCCTAATGCAGGAGTTAAGTTCAAGAAAATTCCTATAAAATTTGATATAGAGATACTGGATCTATTTTTGGCGTATGCATATGATGTAGACAATCAATTCATAACAAGATCCGCATTGAATAATATGTATACACTTATAAATATGTGTAATATGAATCTGTATAAGAATAATCCTGGTCTTAGGGCGAGGATTGAGTTATTATCATATATGCTTGAGGCTCGCTTACATATGGGCTTCGATAATAGAAAAATTTTGATGAATTATGCGATAGAAAATTGTGAGAATAAAAATTATATTAAAGAAGAGGTTATACCTGAGTTCAATACTATAAAGCTGAACTCAAAGATGACTCAGTATTTGAATTCATACGTAGTAGATAGATTGATCAATGGGTTTCTCTATTCTTATAAGGATGAGATCTTCTCAATATTTGAGGATTTGGAATCCCATAATTATAAAAATCTTAAAGAGATAAATCATAAAGTTAAGGATGTAATAACTAACTTATTATTCGATATAAGAAATGCTGAGAATTTCTCGGATGATGTTTCTACCCTAGATCTTACCGAGGGTAGTTTTGAGAATACAATAAAGCAAATTGTAAAGAGATTAAGAGATCCTAGCAATAAATTATTGACCGGCATTCAAGCATTGAACACAATGCTGAACGGTGGATTTGAAAGAAAACGGGCTTATCTATTCTTTGGTTTGACAGGTGTTGGTAAATCAGTATTGTTGCTTAATCTTCTTATTGGTATTAAGAAATATAACAAAGTTAAGACAAAAGATCCGTCGAAACGCCCGGCGGCTTTATATATTTCTCAAGAAAATACAATTGACGAAACTGTTGAACGGATATTTAATATGGAAGTCACAGGAGATGATATTAGGAATTATACTCCTTCTGAGGTTGTAAAGCTTCTTAGAACTAAAGGAGAATTGACTCTTAATACTGAAGAGGATATTGATATTATTATCAAGTATTATGACGATAAAGAGATTTCTACTCTGGACTTGTATTCGATTATTAGCGATATTGAAGATACTGGTAGAGAAGTTATTGTATTAATTCATGACTATATTGAACGCATAAGATCTTCTAAAAATTATCAAGAAATTAGATTCGAACTTGCTGAAGTTGCTAATGATTATTCGGTTCTTGCAAAACGTTTGGAGATTCCTGTAATTGGAGCCGGTCAATTTAACCGGAAAGCGGCCGATGCGGTAGAATCTAATGATTCTAATAAATACGATATAGGTAGACTTTTGGGAAAATCNCATGTATCTGAAGCTTATGCTATATTGAAAAACGTTGACTCTGCTATTGCTATCAATAAAGAAACTGATGATAATGGTAATGAATATATGACTTTTAAAGATATGAAACAAAGATCTAGTAGAAGAAAGAAAAATAAATTCTCTTCATATTTTGCCCATCCTCTTGATCCGGAGAATGGGATTAAACTTATTCCCGACATTAATATGGAAGAACCTTTATCTAAGGAAACTCTTGATGAACTTATAGCTGATTCTGAGGTTATTAGCAGAAGAAGACCTAAGCGAAGACAAATTAAAGAACTTCCTGTTAAAAAGAAAGATGAGAGTAGTGAGGTTATAAACAGCGATAACGTAAAAGATTTCAATTTCCTCGGAGAAATAATTAACGAAAGAAAGAGCGTTAAAGAAAAGATTGAAAAGAGGACCCAAAATATTAACGAAGAAGAAAAACTTGAAAATATTTTCAGAAATTATAAAGATGACGATAAATATATACGGAATGATAACGGTCTTATACCTATCTGCATAAATACTGAATTTTTCGAAAATAAAATGGAATGGCAGGATTTTTAATCCCGCCATNCCTATTTTAAATATTCTTTAATTTTTTCTCGAGATTTATAATATCCTCTATCAGGGTTCTATTAGACGAACTCAAAAGGTATAAATTTTTTGGAACAAATGTTTCAACCGTCATATTGTTCATCAATAAAATGACATAATANAGATTTTCTGTATCATACAATCTTTTCGATAATGCTTTTGGTTTATAACTAAATCTTTTTACTTCTTCGTCGCTGAGTGTAACATATTCTGCATTCTCTTTCAGAATATCCAAGTAGTTTTCAATTATTATTGCAGATAAAAATTCAAAGCCATCAAAGACTTCTATTTTACTGGCTTTTCTTAAATTGAAAAAATCTTTATCTATAGAATTTGCATAGTCTGTCAATGTTTTATTTTTGGACGCCATTTATATCAACCTCCTTTAAATAAATGGAACAACTACAGCATCATCTAAATTATTATTTGGTATAAATATGATCATTTTACTTCCTTTAGGGAAGTGAGGAGAAGGTCTAGAATCATAATTTAGAGTTTTAAATGTGGCAGTAAATGCTTTGCTCACATTTATTGTAATGTAATTATTGTTTAACACAGTAGAAGCTACGAATATGTTTTCTTTTGATTTGAAGATATTTGGAGGAATTTGTATAGTTGTGGATGATGATGAAGCACTTTTATCCATCATCAATTCCGGTATATAGAGCTTCATAGAAGACACTGAGTAATTGTAGTCTTCAACGGTGAAGCCAACCATAAATTCTTTGGTCTCGGGTCGTCTAAATTCAGTCACACCAAACACCACCTTACTTCATTTATTAAAGGGGATTGATTGACATGAAGAAAAAATATGTACACATTAAGGAATACGATTTAACCAAGTTAATCCTCGATTATATGGATATAGATAACGAGGATGACGGTAAATTATATTATGGGGCCATGCCTCTAAAACACAAAAAGAAATTTTTCACCTTGGTCCCATATAAACAAATGAGATCCTTTAGAAGTGATGAGATGACGCCAATCAGACCTTTTGTAAACGTAAATCATTGTCAGTACCTCATTAACTTGTTTTCGGATATAAATGATTGTGAAACTTTATTTGAATATGGAAATATGAAGGATGATGAATCTTTAATGGAAGGTTTTATGAAAATTACGTATAAGAATAATGTGGAAAAAATTATTAAATTCTATGGAACCAAGAATCTCAATGTTCTAATGGCTGGGGTGCTTGCAAAAATGGTATTACCACCTGAGACCTTTAGGAAAAACATTGGAAATATTCTTAGATTGGATCATAAAATAACGGAGTCAAAAAATAATGTCTAATTATGAATGGACAAATGATCAACGAGAGTGTATGAATGAGGCCATAAAATGGTATAAAAAGCAGTATAAACAAGTGTTTGAATATGCCGGATGGGCTGGAGTTGGGAAAACAACTATAGTTCCTCATATGATAAGAAAAATGGGGCTTGAAATGGATGAAGTTTTGGCGGTAGCGTTTACGGGAAAGGCGGCCTCCAATCTAACCATTAAAGGAATCCCTGCAACATCTGCACATGCCGGATTTATGGAAGCTATTCAGGTTCCAAAGACTGACAGGGATGGTAATGTTTTAAAGAGAGATGGACGAATTCTCAAAACATGGAGTTTCAGAAGAAAACAATTTCTCCCGAAAAATATTAAACTTATTTTTATAGATGAAGGATACTTCCTACCAGACGAATTAGGGGCTATTGCTGAATCGTTTGGACTCCCGGTATGTGTATGTGGAGATCCGGGACAATTGGGTCCGGTTTACGGAAAACCAAGATATCTGAAAAATCCTGATTACTTTATCAATGAAATTACAAGGCAAGGCAAAGAATCCGGTATAGTCGAAGTGGCCACATTAATTAGATCTGGCGAAGAATTGCCAAATAAGAAGACAATTTTCAAGAAAGATGCATTTGTTATACCTAAGGAGGAAATCACCGATACTTTATTGCTTAATTGTGACATAATTTTGTGCGGGAAGAATAAAACTCGGAATTATTTTAATAAGAGAATTAGAAATGATATTCTTGGTATAAAATCCAAACTTCCTGTTAAAGGCGATAAAATTATTTGCAGACATAATTACTGGAATAGAATGTTAGAAGGAATCCCATTAACCAACGGGGTAATAGGTCATGTAATCCATGATGTTCCAAAATCTTCTGTGGATTTAAAGTCTGGAGTGGTTAGAATTGATTTTATGCCGGACTATACCAATAGAGATTATTATATAAATCTTCCTATAGATATTAAATATTTTCAAGAAGAATGTGGGATGCATGAAGAAGATGATGATCCTTATAATAAGAGATATGGTATAAAGATGGAATTATCTCATGCTATAACTACTCACATTTCACAAGGTTCGGATTTTCCTAGCGTTTTGTATTGGGATGAGGTGTTTGGTGATAGCGATACTATTAGAAGATTGCGTTACACTGGAGCTACCCGTGCTAAAGAGATATTAATAATTGCAGTATAAAATCCGTACCAGATTTTATATCTGGTACGGATTGAAATTTAAAATGTTTATATATTATTAATATGTAGACCCCCGTTATTATAGGCGGTGAAATCGTTGATCAGAATAAATAACAAAACGAAATATGGGTCTATCGAATTTTTTACAATAAATTGTGTAGATACATGTCTCGAAGTACTTAAAGATGATATGTTGGACGATGTCGTGGTGAATATACTACCAGTAAAAGAAGCAAAGCCTCTATTTATAGGGGGTGGAGCATCTCATAATATTAAAATTGTAGATGAAGACTATTCTGAATTAAAGCCTCCTAATATAAATCAAATAATTTCCGAAATAAATATATGTAATGATATAAAAGAATTATACGGAGAAAAGATGCTAAATATTTATTTTGAAAAAAGATTTTTTGATTTTATGAGATCCATAGATGTTGAAATTAATGAGTATTCGATATTTACAATGATATTATTACACGAAATTGGTCATTGTAATCTAATAAAATTATTTCTCAGTTTAAAATTAGAGGATAAATATGATAGTTTATATAATTTAAATAAAGCCGTCATCAAAGTTATAGGCTCATACGATTTGGAGAGATTATGGAAAAATAAATATAGACTTTCTTTATTTCAAACTATTGATGTTATAGAAAGTCATGCAGATATATATGCATTAAAGAAATTCCCATTAATATGGAAAAAGGTTAAAAAATTTATATGTCCAGAGCTAAAGAATAAAAATAATATTGTTATAACCAGATTTAGTAAAGGATTTAATGAGGATTATAAGGATTGCTTGAAAGATATATCAGAGTTACATGACATTATATCCTTCGATTAGGGGAGCCGACAGATTGCACAAAATAACGAAGGTTAACATAAATCCCAAATTTGAGTTTTTTAGGAAAGTGTGCATAGAAGAATGTATAGATTATCTTGGAGATTCCATTCCCACAGTCAAAAAAATAAATATAATAGAAAATACTGATAAAAATATGAAATTATTAGAAGATACAGGTGGAGCATTATGCACTATTAAATATAATAAAGATAAAATTTTCTGCGAAATACACATTTCAGAAAATATCTTGGAGTATTATTCTAAAAAATTTCCCGGAGAAAGAGATAGACGAGAAAAATTCTTGAAATCAATAAATGTACCAGTAAACAAATATTCCCTCTTCTTGATTGTATTACTACATGAATTGGGCCATGGGTATTTGATTAAACTTTTTTACGATGCAGGTTTAATGAATGATTATAATATTTTTGATTCGTTATCTGAGTCACTATCTGATATTTTTGAAAAGCGTGTGGAAAGCCTATTACTATGGGAACTCCATCATAACAATAATGAATTACCACAATTAGTTAACGGAATTGAATCTCAGTGTGATATATTCGCCAGAGATAATTTTCTACCAATATGGAAAAGAATAAATAAAATAATTAACAAGTACACTCTGAATGAGTAATAGGGGTGTATATAGTGATATATTATCACGTAACACCGGCCTCTAACGAGGACTCTATTTTGGAAAAAGGGTTAATTCCCCAAGCCGGTAGAAACACTCAAAAAGCTGGAGATGAAGAAGGGGTCTATTTATTTACAAGCTATGACGCTATGAAAGATGCATTATCGGGCTGGTTACTGGATCTTTTTGACGAAGATGAATATGTTATTATTCTTCAAGTGAAGCTCCCTGATAGTTTTGAAATCCGGGTAAACCCGGTAGCAGAATGGGAAGCAATTTGTTATGAGATAATACCTCCCAAGTTTATTGAAGTAATAGAAATGTTTTAAGCAGCATTCAGACCCGCAAAGGAGGAATCCAATATGGTAAAAATTTATTCGAGAAATTTGATCCCTATAAATAACGATTTTTATGATAAATGTAAAGATGAAATTATCAAGAATTTTTATAATCAAAAGAGTCTAAGATCATCAAGAAAGTTCATCGATAAAATCCATAAAAAATATCTTTCAAATAAAATAGATAATAAGACTAAAGCTATATTTATTGATTACTTAAAATCAGTTGGTATAGAGGCTACTGATAAGCCTCTATACCTTTTATTTATGCTACAAAAAGTAGGGGAAGATAAATTGAAGGATTCATTCTCATATAGGGCAGGATTATTTTCTGGATTTAGGAAGTTGCCTCTAAAATCATATTTAAAGAAATACGATATTAAAGTAAGTGATGAATTTTATGAAACTTTAAGAGAGAATTTCAACATTTCTGCATTTGTAGCACAATCAGTTTTATTTGCTATTGGTATCTTTATTAGAATATGGAGAATTATAAAAGAGGAATAAGTATATATTATTAGAATGTGGGGATAAGTAATGTTTCTAACAGTAAGTGTTTGCCGAAATTTGTTTAATTTATCTACTGATTTTTATTTAATAGAAGGAAATGAAATTCCTCCCGATGGTCATAAAATTGCATATGATGCTATGAAAAAATTATTGGAGAATGAGGCTAATGAAAAAGATATTCATTTATATACTCCTGGAATGTTTAATCATGCGTCATTCGGAGCAGTTATTGCTTGGAAAGAGTTTTATACTGGTAACAGTGTTGTAGAACCTGGAGAAACGAACCCAAGATCTGTTTATCTTGATATCTATGAGTATGATTATGACAAAATGAAATTCGATGTTAAAATTAGATATAAGACTGGATTTGTTAAAATAAAAAATAAAAATACTGGAAAATATGAATTACACAGATATTGTTCCCTAAGATAACGAAAGGAGAGATCTTATATGGGAGCTATAAAAATTGAAGTATCAAACGGAAGAATTGAAGCATATGCATGCAAAGCTACTCAAATTTATAACGGGAGTATTGTAATAAGAGAAGCAGTTAGAATTTCCGAATTTATGCCAATATCTGCTGACTATTTCATTATTGACACTACTCCTTATCAGACGTCTATGAATACTAACTATGCTAAAGTGGTATATCGTGAAGATGAGTATATTCACAGAATTGTTGGTATTCAAAAGTGGGATAAAAATAGATTGTATGCAATAAAACCTCGGAATGCAATAGTAGTCAAAAACGGAATTTTTAGGACTATAGATACACACAAATATACTGATCCTGAAATTGCATCTTTTACAAAAGAGTATCTTGAAATGACTTTTAATGATAAATCAAATGTTGACAAAGTTCTTATTTTGATTGGAAATAAAATTAGAACAGAGGCATATTGTATTATTGGAGATATAATCACCTATACTGATTTTGATTATGAACCAATGGGGATTGTAAATGATATATCTATTGAGGCTGAAACAGTTATTGATGATTATTTCATGGAGTTTTATGGAGAATCTTATCAACCTACTACTGAAGAGAAAAAGAAAAATCTGTTTAATTGTGTTGCAAAAGAGATTATTCACAGGGAACTCGAGTCTCAAAATATTTTTGACAAATTAAAAGGTGTAAGCATTGAGGCTCTTTATTATATTGCTAAAAAGTATGCTGATGAAAATGAATTCAAAAAAGTTCTTCAAAACTTGTATGAAGCCGGATTAATATGTGGCACGAGTTTAGATTTCGAAGAAAAGATTAAAGATATTGTGTATAAAATCTTTCCATACAGACTGATTGGTGCTAAACATGTTAATTTTGATCAAATCTATACTTGGGTAACTGATTCAAAAATGGATATTGGGGTTGGAGACATAATCAAAGTTAATACTTCCCGTGGTAACAGAGACGTTGTTGTGGTCGAGATTGGTTCATTAGTGAGTTCAAGAAAAGGGCATCGAAAGGTTATTAGTAAAATTAATGATCCTAATCGTAACCGATGATGTACTTTATAATTATATAGATAACTTTTATTAGGAGAGATAATCTATGGAAGCTTCTTTCTATAAAGAAAAAAAGGCATACCCACTCTATACCCATCCAAAGAATTATGATATCATTGTTATGGTGGGGATACCACTTTCTGGAAAATCCACTTTTTCTAAAGCTTTTAGCAAGAAATATGGATATGTTGTATTATGCCCTGATAATGTGAGGCTTGCTATGCACGGACATCAATTTATTCATTCTGCTGAACCCTTTGTATGGGCCACCGTTGATACAATGGCCCGCACATTTTTGATCCAGGGAGAAAAGATTATTGTAGATGCTACAAATACCCATGTTAATGCAAGAGGCAGATGGTTGAAACTTGCTAAAGAATTTGATAAATCTATAGCTGCTCTTGTAATGGACACTCCATTTGAAGTCAGCTTTTTCAGAAATGAAGAAATCCAAAGACTTGATAGTTCAGTATTGGATAGAATGCAAAGACAATATGAATTTCCTTCAAAATACGAAAACTTTGATGGGGTATTCACTGTAAAATATTATATGGAATATGATAAAGTCGAATATTCGTTAGAATATACTAATAAACGTGAAGAAGAATTTTTGATAAAGGAGCAACTTTAATTTACTAAGATTTGAATTGAAAACTAAATATATATTATTATATTGTACACGACAATTGTATAATCAAATCAAACACTTGAAAGGAGAAATTCGAAGTGAGCGGACTCAAAAAGCAAATGAAGAAGATTCAGAAGCAACAAGAGCGTCTGAATCAGCTCATCCGCTATGAACAAGCGGCTTGCCCGCACGTCAAGAAGAGCGGCAAGAGCCGCCTGGAGCAATTCCAGGAAGGCGATATCCTGAAAGGCCGCTGTAAGAAGTGCGGTGACGTGGTGGTTCTGGATCGGGAATATCTCGACCCGACCATGCTTCAATCGTCTATCGATGTCATCAAATCCGCGCTCAGCGAAATCCGGGCGGCTGCTTTCGTTGGCCGCATTCGACTGGACGACAAGACTCTGCAGCTGATGACCTCATTCGATGCAGAAATTCTCCGGGATATCCCGGACACCATGTCCCAGCTCATGTCGGTCGGCGACGTCAAGAAGAAAAAGAAGAAGGGCAAGAAGAAAAAGAACAAGCGCAAGAGATTCACTTACTGATTCCTGCGCAACCGGCGAGGGATGACAGGCGAAAGTCTGTCATCCCTTATTTTTTTTTTTTTCTATAATGAGTACCCACCCTCTTATATTTTATTTATCATAATGATGATAACCATTTTATAATGGAAATATATATTATTCATATGAATAACGTGAAAGGAATGATAACTACCGTGACAGTTCGTATCCTTTGGTATATGAGAAAGGACAGAAATGTCTTTGATTATACCGAGGACAAAATCACAGTAAACTATGATGATAGAACAAGGGTACGAAAATCCCCTGAAGTTTATCTTCCTAATACCGATATTGAGGGTGTAGTACATCTCTTTGAAGAGATTTTTGCAAACAGTGCCGATGAGATAATGGCACCAGACTCTTGCGGTTCAGAGATTATTGTTACACTGGATGAATCAACTGGTGTTATAACAGTACAAGACGATGGTCGCGGCTTGCCATTCGGTAAAATGTTCGAGCTCTGTGAAATTCTTAGCTCGTCCGGCAAAATGGGAACCATGGCCAGAGCGTATAATCAATCAACTGGTGCGTTCGGTATGGGCCTGAAGCTTGTAAACTTCTTGTCCGACTATATGAAAATTAGAACTGAACGCGATGGAAAATACATGGAAATTCTTTATGAGGATGGAATTAGAAAAAATGTGACTGAAGGAAAATCCAAACATAGCGGAACATATGTCGAATGGAAAGCATCCAAAAGATTCTTTTCTGATATTAAAATCAAATGTGAACATATCTTGGATAAAATTAAGAAAAAGAGTTATGTGATGGGGAAATGTACCATCATATTTAATGGTAAAAAGAAGAACGGAGAAGAAATTACCAAGCAATTTAAGAATGGAAAGTTGAAGGATTATGTTAATCAATATAAAATCTCCAGTCCTGTAGCTGATTATAAATATGAGTCTGGAAATACTAAGGTGGAATTTGTATTTGGTTATGACGTTGAAAGCGAACAGACCGATATCATCGGCTATACTAATGGTTCTTATAATAAGGCTGGTGGCTCACATGTTATTGGTTTTATAGAAGGATTTTCCTCATTTATGAGGAAGTATATGATGGAATCTTATCTTAATGAAAAAGAGAAGAAGGATATCAAGATTTTTACTGAAGATGTTAAACAGGGATTGGTGGGTATCGTATCTATATATGCCCTTAATCCTAAATATAAAGGTCAATATAAAGAGGGTATTGATGATAATACCCTTAAAAATTTCGTATTTAGTGCAGTAAGAAAATATCTCAGAGAATGTGATAAAAATACGCTTAATAAGTTTGCTCAAATTATTAAAGCAAATGCTAAAGCTCGTATGGCTGCTGAGAACACTAAAAAGAAAGTTAAGAAAGATATTGTCAATGCATTTTCTGCAGACAGGATTGAAGAATATATTCCCATCTCGAAATATTCGACTAGCAAATATAAAGAATTGTGTATTGTCGAGGGGCTTAGCGCCAGGGGTGGATTTAAAGCCTCCCGTGATAAAAATCAAATGGCGGTATTGGCTATTAGAGGTAAGGTTGAAAATATTTTCGATTTACCTCCAGCCGAAGCCGTAAAAAATTCTAAGTTCCTGTATAATTTGGTTCAGATTTTTGAATGCGAGAATGAAAATATTAAAAACTTTGATATCAATAAACTCCCGTTCGTCAGAATCAATATTGTTACAGATGCTGATACTGACGGTGATGAAATTTCTTGTCAGATCGCTATGATCTTTGCTAGATTCTTCCCGAGTATTGTTCTCGATGGAAGACTGTACAAAATTGTACCTCCGTTGTACGAAATTAAACTTAAAGGAGAAACTGTATTTGTCCCGACCATTAGGGATTATATGAGATATGCTCAAGAAAGTTTTGCTAAAGATCATAAGATTTATTTGAATGGTAAGGAAATGAAGCATGAAGAACTTTTAGACTTCCTTGTAGAGTTTCATCAATATAGAGATAATTTGAATCATCTTTCTAATCAATATGCATTAACTCCTGGGTTTACCGAATTCCTAATTGCAAATCTCAAAGTTGGTTTTGAAAATGATAAAGTGGATATTTGGAATACAAAAATACTTCCTTCGAGATACAGATTTATGAAAGCTAGACCTGGTGACAATGGATATATTGAAATCGAAGGTATGGTTGGTTCCGAATACAACCTCTTNGAATTCAATCCTGAATTTATTGAAGATGTGACTGAACGTTATCAGATTAATCCTGATGTGGAATTTTACGGTTATTCTGTTGATGGCAAATCTATGAGCCTCTATGGTGTTATGGAAGAGGTGTCTAAATATACACCAAAGATAGTCAATAGGTTTAAAGGTCTTGGTGAAATGGCCCAAGAGGACCTTGAACGGACTATCATTGACAGAAAAGTTCGTCATAGCATAAGACTCACTATAGAAGACATTGAGAAAGATTATGAAAGAATGGCTGTAATGCATTCAAGGAAACCTCTTTACGCTCAAAAACGGAAAGAATTCATGAGAAATAGGAAATTTGACATAATGGATATTGATACCTAAAAAATTTAAGAAGGGGTTGGTGTTACATGGGTAAAAGTAAACAATTTAAAATCATCTATCAAGATCACGATGATGGTGAGTTGTACACGATTATTCAGGTAGCACCAACCCAACAAAGTGCTATCATCAGAGCACAAGAAAGACTGGAGAAGTCGGGAAGTAATTTTTTACTTCTTGAAATGGAAGAACTTGGTACTGAGGCGTTTATCAGACAAATCAGACGCACATTAATCAGCGCAATAGAAAAGGAGAGAGAAAGAAATATGGCAAAGAGACCGACGAAGGACAAGAAGAAAGAGAACAGCCTCAAAACGTTTGAAATTGTTTACACACGCTCTCTCAATCCTGGTAGTTTTGTAACAAATGTAGAAGCCCATGATAAATATAATGCTATAATGAAATTCAATGAACTTTATAAAGGGGCAAGGATTAAAAATATAGAAGAGGTTAAACCTCAAATTGAGCAAGAATCCGTTTAAGTTGCTGCTATATAGTTTAAATGGGGGAGTAGATTAATGGGTTATATTGTAAAACCGAAAAAAGGGTTCTTTACTATTGAAAATATCGAAGAGAAGAATATTGCGGAATTCGATGAAGAGGGAATGTCCCTCCATGGTATAAACAGAAACCTTCAAAGAAATATTGCAATGTTCTACGATAATCTCAAAGTTGTACACCGCAGACTTTTGTATGCGATGGCAACTATGGGACTGCGTCCCAATAAGCATCATTCAAAAGCGGCTGGTGTTATAGGACGGACTATCGAGAAATTCCATCCTCACGGCGATGCGGCAGCATATGAGGCTTTGATTTTCATGGGGCAACCTTGGAGAAATATAATGACTCTCGTTGATATTGAGGGTAACTATGGGAATGCGGAAAATCCTAATGAATACGCTCAAATGCGTTATGTAAAATGTAGACTTAGTTCCTTCGCATGGGACTGTTACTTCAGTGAATGGGACCTTAAATCTGATCTTGTTGATATGAGACCCACGTTCAGTGGAGATGATTTGGAGCCTATTTATCTTCCGGCAAAATATCCGCTATTCCTAATGAATTGGGGAAGCGGTATGGGATATGGTCTCGCGACCTCCAGCCCAGGTTTTCTCCCTCAGGATGCGATGCAAGCCGTGATCGATCTTATTAAAGATCCGAATGCGAAAATTGTATTGTATCCTGAGGACCCAATGGGTTGTACTATTGTAGGAAAGAAAGTGTTTCAAAAATTTACTGATTTCAACTTCAATAAATATAAAGACGACGATCTTCTCAAATTCAGAGTAAGATCGGATTACGTTGTGGAAAATGGTATTATAAGAATATTGAATACTCCTTATGAGGTAAACCCTGAAACTGTTATTAAGAAAATTGTAAAGCTTAAGAATAAAAAGAAGATTGATGGGATAGTAGATATGGAAGTTGAGTTGAAACCAGGTAAAATCCCTCAGCTCAAATCCAAATCCGATACAATGAATATCATTATTGAATATTCCAAAGGTGTGGACCCCCATATCCTTATGGAAAAACTGTACAAACTTACTCAGCTTGAAACTACTTTCTCATTGAATTGTGTTTACGTTGATATGAACAAGAATGTTAAGTTCAATCTTCGAGAAAGTATTTTGTACTGGATAAAGCTTAGAAGAAAAGTATTGAAGAGAATGTATAGGGCTGAGCTTACAGCAAAGTCCAAGAGGAACTACGTTCTCGATGCTTTGATAATGCTATTCGATAAAAATCAAATAGATACGGTTATAAATATCTTCAAGAAAAATAAAAGGTCTGACGTTCAAGAAATACTAATTCGGAAATATGGTATAAGTGATTATCAGGCTGAAAAGATTTCTGAAATGAGATTTGGAGACCTCTCTCCCGATTCGTATAATGATTATGTGAAGGAAAGGGAAGAAAATAAGAAGAAAATTAAACAACTTCAAGAGATTTTGAAAAATAGAAAAGCATTGGATAATATTATAATCTCCCAAATGGAAGAAGGAATTAAGAAATATTATCGTCCAAGACAGTCAAAAATTATTGAAGCTCTTGATGATGATAGGGAAGAGCAATTTTTTGACATCGAGGTACTGAATACAGGACATGTTCGTAAGATTAAACATGGGTCTGATGTAGAACTCAACACTGAAGAATCAAGCCTGGTAAGTAAGTATGAGAACATTGGAGATTCCAATAAGTTATTCGTATTTACCAATACAGGATTGGTATTCAGTGATTCCATATCAAAAATAAGAACCTCCAAAGACAAAAGTCTTGGAAGTATAATCTCCAAAAAGTACGATCCGATCAAATATAATACAGTCGGTTCTGTGATTGCTAAAGAGAATACTTCTAATAATGTAATTTGCATTACAAAATTCGGGCTTGTTAAGAATAGTAAACTCTCCGATTACTTTATCTCATCTCAAGGAAGCTATGGAATCAAGCTTGCCAAGAATGATGAGCTTGTTTCGGTATTAGAGTTTACTCCTAATGATATTAAGAATTCAAAAATAATGGTCTATACCAAGAATGGTAAATGTTCAATATTCCAACCTAATGATGCAACTTCCCGGTTTACAATGGGGAGCACAGGGATAAAGCTCGAAGATGGAGATTATGTTATCGGGGCAGATATTGTTAAATCGAATGATGAATACATGGTGACAATCTCCGAAAATGGTTATGTAAAGAAATTCTCTATTGAAAATACTTTCAACAATACAAAACGGGGGATGCCTGGTATAGCCATTGTATCCTCAGATGAAAATCTGTACAGAGCTGTTACTGTTAATTCGAAGATTACTAAACTTTTATTGGTTTCCTTACAGGGAATTGAGGAGGTGAATCTGGCAGACATCCAGCTCAAGACAAGATTGTCTGCTGGAGAGAAACTCCTTAGAGCAAGACGACGTGGGGAAATCATCTTAAAAAGATAAATAAGGGAAGGAGAAATCCTTCCCTTATTTTTTTTTTGATTTAATGAATTTATTTTATTAACCGAAACACACAGATAATACTAGTCATTGTTGAGAGGTGAAAAACTTTGTCAGATAGACTCATTATAGATACCCTTTATCCAAAAGTGGAACAAGCATTGAAAAATCCGGAGAATGTTAATAAACTTAAACAGTACTTATCGAAATATTTTGACAGAAATTCACATATTCTTTTTTCATTGAATTTTACTGATAAGCTTATTGTATTTGATGCGGACAAAGCTATATTGTTTGATGTAATAGGTATTAAGGAAAAAGAGATACAAGATGTATTAAAAAAATCTCCTTTCGGTAAAATTAATTGGGTATTAAATCCCACCACTGTGACTTTATTTTTATGTATTTTTTATTTTGATAATCATAAGATGGAAAAAGAATCAGAAATATTCCAAATATTCTTAACATGTTATTTCTATTCGTTGCTCCACCCTAAGATTTTTAGATTCCCTCCTAATCCGGCTATAATGGAATATACGCTGACCAAAAATCCCAATGTTACCGGGAACTTTATATTCAAAAGAGAAGGTTCATTATTTAACTCATTCAAACACCTGTCTAGAATATCTCATGAAAACTATATTGAAGAACTTCGTTCGAAGAGAACTGATAAAATGGTCAATGATTATATTGGTTCGATAAGAACTCGTTTGAATTCGCTCCTTAAAAATATAATGGAAAGATTCCTTGAAGATCATAGGGCTGGCAATTATTTTAATAGAGAAGCAGATGTTCATGAAGAAGATAAATTTAGAATGGCCGATAGTACAATATTGGCCATATCTAAGCTTGCTACGAAAACGACTATGAATATTATTAGTTATAGATTTAGCAGAACTTTGATCAAAAATATAGCTAATACCGATATAAATGTACACCCGGTCACTCTAGAAAATATACTTAATACAATAATCGATGTTTTTAGAAAAGATATTGATAGATTCGTAAGCACTATTATAGAACTTTACGTGATAGACGGAAATAATAATATTAAAACTATAAATTCTGCCAAATTTATAGACGATTGTCTCTATTTATATAAATCTAACTCAAGTAAACCAAGGGTTGTTTTCCTTAAGGATACTCTAGATAAATGGATTGACGAAGGTTCCAGATTAAATGGTCAGAGATTTATACGTGAAGCCACTATTTATGCTTATCGTAAAGCCATTTTTAAAATATTTGTTCATTCTATTAACAAAGAAAGTAAACCTACTTAATAGGAGAGTGGGAAAATGGCCAAAAAACATCAAAAGATACTTGATTATATATACGCTTCTATCGATGCAATAGATCCTACTGGAAAAAATACNGAAAAATATAAAGAATTTTTTGATAATTTATCTGAAGATGNATTTAGAAATTTTATGAAAGAATTCCTCCAGGATGANAAAGATCATTTCACAGTTGAGATGGATCAATTTGATCAAAATGTTACAATAGAACAAATAAAACACGCAGCCGATGTAGCGAATGTTATAGTCGAAGATTATCTTGTTAGACCTGACCTGAGTGATGATCCCGAAAACCCATATGTTTCAAATGAAAAAGTTCTTCTCTTATACTTGAACCAACGAAGGGTTCAGCAAACGCTTTCGGTTAAAAACCACGTTTCTACTTCTATTGATAAAAGAAATCCAAAAGTCGGTCAAGTTATCGACGATGATAAAAACTCCTCTACTACGGCATTGGAAATGTATCAATTGGTATTCCAGGGTGCGTTTAATAAGTTGAAAGAGGATTTTGGTCCCAAATCTGATAATTTGGTTGCCAAAAATGAAATGCTTTATCAAATCCAGAGAAAAGGTTCTGTATCTCTTAATGAACTTCCAAATCTTCCTAAAGATAAAGTTGCTTTAAACTATATGAATTTCCTCTTTTTAGCTGCCGGTTATCAAACAGATTTGATAAATGATAAAGAACTTCTCCCTATTGTAATTGAACGTGGAGGTAAATTATATGAGTAATTATACCACTACTAAAAATATATATTATTATTAAGTAGGAAAATTTAATATAATCAAAACACTATTATAATTATTTTCTCTTAAAGGAGGATTAACAGTGATTAAAAATCAGCAAAAGGATCAAAATAAATCTCCGAAGCCAGATCAATTCAATATCCAGGGCGGCTTGATTCAGGAGGTTGCCATCGGTCCGGCTCTTGCAGGACAGCAATTGAATGAATCGCAGATCAATAAGAAAGGCTAAAGCTTAATGCTTTAGCCCTTTTTTATTAGATTTTTTAAAGGAGGTGTTGCTTATAAGACCGCGATAATTATTTTATGGGAATTAAATTTGCTAAAATATTTCTTTGATGTAACATTTTTCCTATATTGCATTATACTCTTTTAGGAGGTAAATTTCATGGCAAGTTATATTATTAATAATAGAAGGTATCGTGTAACATCAAAATCAAAATTCATACTTTCATCTTTATTTATTACAACGATATTTGTAATTACCATTGCTGCTATAATTACATTCGCTATAAACTATATTAATGAGACTAATGCTCGTAAAGAGCTTGAACGACAACAGCAAGAGTTGGCTATGCTTAAAGAAAAATATTCGTTTACGGTCGGCGATATTCAAATCGAAGCAACAAGCGCTGACGAAGCTCTTAGTAAACTTATTTCTAAAGTAGAGATTGTTTTACAGGAAAAAGATCAAAAAATTATTGATCAGCAAAATATAATAATTGGCCTGGAAGAAAAATATCAAACAGAAATCGCTCAAGTTAAAGAAGTAACCAGACACGAAGTAAAACTTTACAATGAATTCGCATACGCAATTGACCACCCAGGCTCCGATATTACCCTGGAAGATATCAAAATGATCGTTCAAATCTGTGAAGAAGAGAACGTGAATCCCCATCTTTGGTTAAGTTTGGTTAAATTGGAAAGTNNTTTCAAATCAACCGCGCGTTCTTCAAAATCAACGGCGGCAGGATGGGGACAAGTATTGAAGGGAACGGGNCGGTTCCTTTACGAAGATTCTCTTAAGCTTGGNAAATACAACCATGAAAAAATGGGTACAAATAAAGAGATAAATGCAAGGATGTCCATCCATTACTTGGCTTTGCTAATAGAAGAAAAGGGAAGCATCGAAAGGGCTTTGATAGCCTATAATGGTAACGAACTTGGAGAGAAATACGTTTCGATCGTCGATGCTAACCTCAAAAAATACGCTGACCTTTCACTTTCTAAACTGAGCAAAGCCAATTCAGTATAGATCGAATCAAATCTTTCCGGATTCAGAGTCACAAATATATATTATTATTTTGTGATGACTACTAATTAGTAGTCATCACTTTTTATATTACTCTATATTGGAGGGTTAACAGATGGCAGGCAAAAATCCGGGTGAAATTCTCACGGAATCTCTCAACGAATCTCTTCCCAAAATTAGGGCAAGAAAAGGTGAGTTTCAAATGCGAATGAGCACAAGCGTTATCGGCGTCGGCGCAGGCGGTGGAAATATCGCTCATCTGATGAGCGATTACGACGGATACATGACGGCTGCGTTCAATACAACGGAAGCAGATATGATCGACTTGAACGTGAAGCACAAAATCGTTATCGATGGGGTGAACGGTTCCGGTAAAGACCGTGCGTTCTCCGCAATGGAGTTCAAACGGTCGTACAAGACGTTCTTCGAACATCCCGGAATCAAGGAACTCATGAAAAATGATCTGATCATCATTGTAGGTACGGGCGGCGGCGGTACTGGTACGATCATTTCGACTATGGTGGCTGCCTATTTGAAGTCCGAGTATCCGGACAAGACGATCATTTTGATCGGCATTCTCGGATCTATTAAAGAAGATCTTGTATCTCAGAGAAATATGCTTGAATTTATGTCCGATGCTGAAAACAAATTGGAGATTCCCTATCTACTCTTCGATAACAATCGGGCCAAGAACAGAGTAGGGGATGAAGTTTATGAGAAGGTAAATCAAGATATCGTGGATGCAATCCGCGTCATTTCTAAGGAGTTCTTTATTGAAAACTCTAGGAGCAACATTGACGGCCGTGACTACGCTCGGCTTACTCACTTCAAGGGCCTGATGTCGGTTGTCACGATTCCGAAGCTTAACATCAGCGTTTCTGAAGAAAATGTAGATCTCGTTGGTCGAATTCAAGCTGCGATCGAGAATTCCACTATCATCACTACAGAATCCCCGGATGCATATGGGTTCTTTGTGAACGCAGATCCGGAGGTTTATAACCTTATTGATACCACTTTTGAATCGGTTCAAACATCTATTGCTGGTATCCCGACCAGCGGTCTCGTATTCAGACACCTTCAAAACAATTCGGGCGAAGGTCCTGAATTTGCGATGATCATGACCGGCATGGCGGCACCGATTTCAAGGTTTAAAATGATTGAGCGTCGGATTGCCGAATACGAAAACGTGAAGGAAAAAGAGCGGCTTCCAGAGGTTGAACGTTCGTCCTCCTCTCCGCTGAAGCTTGCTGGCGACAGCAAATCCGACAAAGGAACTGGCAAAGGGTTCTCGGCGTTGGAACAATTCTGACATCAAGAAAGGTGAGTATATGAAAATAAAAATCAGGAATCTTAAAAACCGTAATCAAAACGGGCCGGCTGGTGATAGGCCGGCCCGTGCTAAAAAGCTTGAAAAAATTTATGAATCTCCTAAAAACTTTTTACGTGAGCCTTTGGAGGTGATAGAAATTTCCGTTCATGAACATTTGGAAACTCTGTTTAATGATTATCTTGAATGGAGGAAAGGGCATAGGAAGAAGCCTGATTACATTTTCAATATGAGTCAGGATTTCGGATTTGTGTCTGTTCTTCCTAAAATTGTAAAGAAGAATTATGATTTGATTCTGAAATATGGTGAGGCGTTTAGTGAGATCATTTCTAATGCGGTCGTCGAACTCACCAAGTTCAAACGTAACCGTTATAAAGAGATGATTTCGATCTATTCTAATATTTATGAAGATTTGAATGAGAGAAGGATCAGGAAAATCGCTTCCCTTGATCTCAAGGGGATTGATTGGAATGAGGCTTTGAAACTTTGTATTGTATCTCATGGGTCTCCTGGGCACACTGTTGTAAATACGCTCAGGATGATGTATAGCGTAATAAAATTTAACGATTATAAAAGTGTCAGGAAGCTTCTTGTTAAACTCTATGGTAAAAAGGATATGCCGAAGGTTGCGGTGTATATCCTGCTCGAAAAGAAACCTGACTTCTCAAAATCAACTTGGATAGATTCCGAGCTATACGCGGTTCTTACCAAGATAGCTTTGGATGAAATAAATGTACAGGATAAGAAAACTATTAAAAATCTTTTGAAACTCTATTGTAATGAAAGAAGACGTACTGAATTTGAACAATACGTTCGCAGACGTATCAATATGTCTACAATCGATAAGGAAGACTACAAGAAAATTTGGAAAGTTATGAAGAAACTTGCTAAGAAGAATAATATGTATAGAGTTTATCTGGATTTACAATGATTCTCGGAGGGGTTATACCCCTCCGAGTATTTTTTTTCTTTTTATTATTCACTTAACTCTAAAATAGACAAATATTTCATTATGAAAGGATTTGAAGAAATGATTCGGTTGTATAATCAAACCCCTGACGGAAGTGAAATTAAAGGATGGGAAGTATTTACCAAGGTAAATCAAGAAAATACTAAAAAAAAGAGTTATTCAATTTCTTTATCCGGGGCCGATAGAGGCATCTTTATTGCACTTGATAGGAATAATTATGAAAATCTTACAATTGTAGATGCCGGAAGAGTGTTTCCGGATACCAATAAATTTACGAAATTATACTCGATTCATCTCGGGGAAGACAGATTCCTTCCTGTGATAACCGCTGCAGAAAATGACAGTGAAGACAGGAACATTCTTTTGTTCAATTATGAAACGAATACTGGTGAAGTAATTACTGAAGTTAACTTAATAAATATGGCAGCAATTTCTAGTTTTGTAACAAATAAGGATTTTAAAACTAGAGTAACGATTGCAGCTATTGATTTGGATAATAAAGAGGATTTCGGAATTGAAATTAAATATGGTTTCAACGGAGGAAAAGTTCACCAGATTGAAAAAATTATGTTCGCTAGTTATAACTCTATTGTAAATAAAATGAAGAATAAATCAATGTACGGAAATAATGCTCCTTTGGAGTATTTCAATATTTCAAAATCCCATGAATCAGGGGAAAAAATTGTTGCTAAACGTCTTGATATTCCCAGAATTGACCTTTCAAAATTTTGTTTAAATTTAAAGAATGATGACTAAAGATTTAGAGATAGGAGATATTCTCCTATCTCTTTATTTATTATTTTATTTCGAACACGCAATTAGATATGCAAACCAGAGAGGATGGTAATTTTGGGTCTCCTTAGCATGATCCAACAACAACGGAAAGCAGAAAAGAAACATGATGATACCGTTGTAACTGAAATAAGTTATCCTACAGGATATCTTCCTCTTGACTATGCAAATGGTATTCGTGTGACTTCATACGATGAATTTGACAATCCGATTGCTAAAACAGATTTAATTGGAATTGTTGGAGGAACGTTTGTAACAGTTATAGGTATTTCTGGTACTGGCAAGACGGCTCTCGCAATCGGGATCTCATGTTGTGGAATCCATAAATTCGGGGAGATGTCTGCTGTAACCCATTATGACCTCGAACTTGCGTCAACCATTCAAAGACCGATTACTATTACAAGATTACGACCTTCCCTGCTGAAGAAAACTTATCAGATTTATCGAGATAGAGCGGCAGAAGATGTTGTGGACAATTTCAAAACCCACTGTAAAGTCAAACTCGATAATAGAAAACTGTTTACCTATAAAACTGGTGTTTTGAATACTTATGGAGAGGAAATTGAGGAACTTTATCCATCATTTGCTATGATGGATTCTTTCGCAATGTTTAAATCTGGTGAAATTGATCTCGAAAAGAAGAAAGTTGAAGATATCACTAACAATATGCAGGCGGCGACTTCAGCAAAATTTAATAAAGCTATTCTTTCCCAAATGCTGGCGTATGGTAAAAAAGCAAATGTGGGTATTGTGGCCGTTAATCATATTAACCAAGATGTCAATACTGGTTTCTTGCCCAAAGCAAGTCAGCACATGTATCTCTCTCAAGGGGAGAACATGCCTGGTGGTACAGCATCACTCTATCTTGCTAATAACATTATTAAACTTAAACTTATCAAGAAATATCTTGCCGACAAACCTGACACTATGGAATATGGGATTCCTGGTTTCTTGGTCGAGGCAAGATTTATAAAATCTCGTACAAATGCTTCAAACATTCCGGTTGAATTGGTGTTTGACCATCGTAGAGGCGGATTTTCTAAAATTCTTACTTTGTTTAACTTTGCAGTTAAAAATGAGATTCTTCTTGGTAATAATCGTGCAATGTATATTCCAGGTCTTGAAAGTGTTAAATTTACGAAAAAGACGTTTAAAGACGTTGTATTGAAGTCTCCTGAGATCCTTGAAGCCCTGTATGAAGCTTGTAAACCTCATCTTGAAGCAATGCTTTCAACTGATACTGGTCATATGGGATTTGCCGAATCCGAATCCCAAAAAATTGATGCAATGTATAGGGCTCTTGAAGAACATGAAAAAGATGTTGAGTTTTATATGGGCCAAGGATGGACTGATTTTCTAAATGGAAAACCGGTTAATTTTGATAGGAAGAAGTATTGGTATAAAAAATGATGTTTTTTGAGAAATATATATTATTTATGTGGATAGGATGAATATCCTATCCACATATTATATTTGAGAGGTGCATTATATCATAAAAACCGTAAGACTCAGCGACTTTACGAGAGATGTACAAGATTTGAATGAACAACTAAATCATCGACTCCCTCTATTGGAATGTATTGATCTCGTTAAATTTATCTATCAATCAGACCGCGTATTATATAAAGATGGTAAACCCCATGTAATTTATCCTAATCAAATTAACCAAATCGTCTCAGAACTTACTGAAGAATTTTTGTCATCAGAAGAACCAATACAATTTGTATTGAAAACTATTAAGATCGAAGGAAAAGAGTATAAATTATTTACTGTATTCCACGGAAAATATGTAAGAATTTATTTTGTTATAAAATATGAATAAGGAAATGGACAAGAACGGTTTTAAAAATTTTACAGAAGATGTTGAAATATTAGCTCGTCAATTAAGTTTTATAGTTCCTTTCTTAGATTGTATTGAAATCGTCACTTCTTTTTATAAAGAAGGTTACACTCTTTACAGAGATGATAAACATCATCTTATTAAGGTCCAAGATTTTAAAACCAATGTTTTAGAAATTATTGATAAGTTCGCATCTTCGCATAAAAATGCGAAAATTACAATGAATAATATGATTATCAATAACGGAGAATTTAAACTGGTAAAGATTTATTTCCAGGATACTGTAAAAGTTTATTTATTAACAGATATCAAATAAAGGAGGAGATAGAATGCTTCAGCCAGAACAAATGGAAGAACTTGACCAGATAGCCAAAGAACTTAAGAACTTAGACCATGCATATGGATCTGGTCTATTCATTCCTATTGGGAATAAGGTCAACTCCTCTCGGGCAGCTCTGGTTTACCAGCAGATTGCCCAATCTAAAAACCTCGAAAACCCTGAAATACCGAAGGTGGCTACCGGCTATGAAAAAGTATTCGGCGATAGGTCCACCTCTTATCATAAAGCAGACAAAGAATACGAAGTGATCGCAAAAATAAGGAAATTTGATAATGATTATGTATATGCGTTAGTATTGAAAGAAGTTGGAACAAACTACTATGATATCGTATTCAGAAATGAAGTAGAATCTTTTGCAGAATCGTCCGGCGTAAGGATGGATAACCAGGTTATCGACTCCAAGAAAGTTGGAGACATCATACAACCTGGAGAGGTTCTGTATAAATCAAGATCATATGATGAAAATATGAACTACCGTTTGGGTATTAATGCTAAAACTTTATATCTTGTAGATCCAGCTATTGTTGAAGATGCTTTCAGAATTTCTGACAAACTTGCGGAAAGGCTGAGAGCTACTGAAGTAAATACTTATAAGATTCCGAAGAATACTAATGATATCCTCTTGAACCTCTATGGTAATAGCGAAGAGTACAAAGCTTTTCCGGACATTGGAGAGAAAATAAAGAATAAAGTCCTGTGTGGAAGACGCAGGATTGATTATAATAATGCTCAATATATGCTGAAAAGTAAAAATCTCCGTAGAGAAATGTTTGGGGACACGCTTTATTATAGTGAAGGTACAGTAATTGATATTGATATTTATTCAAATATTCCGATTGAAGAAATTCCTAATGATAAAGTAAATCATCAGATTCTGAAATATCTTAAAATGATTACGAAATATTGGCATGAACTTAGAAAAGTACTTGGAAGGATTGTTGAGAATCCCGAAAATGAATATTCTGATCAAATCGGAATTACTTATGCAAGAGCTAAGGATGTTTTGAGTATTGGAAAGCATATTAAATGGGATGATGACGGTTCGATTTTCGATTCTATGATCATCTACATTACCGTAGTAAATAGTAAGAAAGCAGTTGTTGGTACAAAGCTCGTTGGACGCCACGGGAATAAAGGCGTCGTATCCGAAATTGTCCCTGAAAAATATATGCCTAGAAGCGAAGATGGTGAATATGCTGAGATTATTTTCAGCGCTCTTAGTGTTATCGGCCGACTTAATCCTTCACAGCTTTATGAACTTGAGCTTAACTGGATAGTCGATGAGATTCTTTCGGGCGATGCATCGAATAAAGAAAAATTTGAGTCACTTCTGGATTTCCTGTCTATTTGCAACCCTGATCAGGAGAAACTTGTAAAAGATTTTTATGAGTCGCTTAGCAAAGATGAAAGGGATGAATTCCTTTCTCAAATTACTAAGGATTTCGTGACATTCCAACCACCCAGCATGTCCATAACGTTCAAAAATTATTCCAAGCTTATAGATAAATTTGAGCCGAAGAAGAAACGGTTCACAATTATGGATAAATCAGGCGAAGTCTATACTATTCAAAGAAAGTTGATCATGTCTGATACTTATATTTACAGATTGAAACATGAACCTATTACTAAATTCTCAGTAAGATCTAAAGGAACTATCAATCCTAGAACGTTCTTGCCGATTAAATCCCATGCTTATAGTAGGGGCACGGCACTGTTTAACAACCAGGCTATCAGGATTGGTAATATGGAGATGGATATTCTCAATCTCTGTAACGATCCTGCGGCTATAAACTTCTTTACAAGATTGTATTGTACTTCAGTTACTGGAAGACGNGAATTCTCTCANCTTCTTGATACAAACCTGTTCCAAGAAGATATTCAGATCGATATGCCGAATCCAAANTCTCGCGTTGTAGATTTGTTCAATGCGACATTCTTGGTTTGTGGAATGGCGCTTGAATTTGAATACGACGATGAGACGGAAGTTAGAGATGATAGTCTTCTTAATGAGCTTAAAAACATGGACAAAAAATCCCTTAAAATATTCTTTGATGGGTGGGACAAACTGAAATGAGCAATCAAGTAAACGTTAAAAAACCTACTATTGGAGTCTTGGCTCTAAATGGTGCTATATTTAGAAAAATGGAGAAACTGTAACTCTCCAAGATTTCATAATGGACCTTAATTCTATGGGATATGAATTTAATGGCAAGATAATGCAGACACAAATTGATGGAGAACCTATTGTCATTGTTCCAATTCCAGAGTCGAATGAAGATGGAAATAAAGGTAATGTAACAGCAAACTCTCCAGAGGGTGATCAGCAACAATGCCAAGCTTCAGAAAATCAACAAAACGAATAGTTCAGGAATTGGACAGCGGAAATTATCTTTCCGCTGTCCTCAAACTTCATGATCCTGAGATTGTACTCACGTTACACGAATTAACATTTAAACCTGAAAAATCTTTAACTGAAGATGAAATTGAAGGCCTTGAAAATATCCTGAAAGCAAGTAAGGCTCTTTATGAGCTTAATCAATATATGAGCGGTATTCTTTACAAATTGATTCCAGATGAAATGTATGATAGACTTCTTGAAAAGTATAAAAAGTTGACTGATGGTAAAGAACCTTTTCAGTCTTTCATTCCAACAGGAATGAGAAGTACCGAACAGGATTTTCCTGAACTCTCTGGTACACTTGATAAAGCTTACACGGTATACGATGTTAACGATAAACCATCTGTAGAAAGATGGTTAAAAAAAATAATGAAAGAAACTGGAAAACATACATTGAAACTTATCATAGCTCCGAAATTTGATGGCACTTCAGTTACAATAACGTTTGAAAACAAAAATAATGTTCTTACTCCGGTTAAAGCTGTAACTAGAGGAGATTTTGAATCTAATAAAGGTGTAGATCTTTCAAATATTCTTGTGGGTAGAAAACCTCTTGGACTTGGAATGAGAGAGGGATTATTGGAAAAATGGGCAGATATTATAATTAGAGAAGATAAAAAATGGGTGGATAATTTATCTCTTCCTGATAAAGTAGGGATTCAGTTTGAAGCTCTTGTTACAGAGTATGGAAGAAATATATTAAGTAAAATTGTAAAATTTGATTATAAAACTAGAAGAGCGGCTATTGCATCTGCAATGAAAAGGATTTCCAATCCGAAGACACCTAAAGATGAATTGAAAAAAATTAATAAATGTGTTACTCTAATCCCTCTTTTGATGGATGATAAATCAATTGAAGCTTTCAGTAAATTAGATAAGAATACTTTTGAGAAAATGTTTATAGCTCTTGAGAATTATTGTGTTTACTATGATGATTCTGGAGAATTTGAATTTTGGTATGACTATCTTTATGATAATATAGATGGTTTGCTTAAAGCTATCGATTCTATAGTTAAAGATTATTCTTCTAATAGACATTCTATGTTATATAGCATAGACGGGCTGGTTATAACTGTTTTAGAATATGATGCGGTAAAACAACTTGGTAGATCAAATAATAAAAATAAATGGCAAATTGCTTATAAGTTTGATGCAATGGTTCAAAGAACTAAGATTACTGGTTTAGTTCCTTCTATGGGCAAACAGGGGTTCATTGGAGCCAATATTACATTTGAACCTATTGAGTTCAACGGAGTTCGTTACGATAAAGCTCCTGTAAATAATATATCAAGATTCAAAGAACTTGATCCTCATGTCGGGGATGAAGTTATTGTATCCTATAACGCAGATGTTATGGGGTATATCTATAAGGATGAAACTTGTGAGCCTGCAAAAAATGGCGAACCTCTCAAACTTCCAACTCATTGTATTAAATGTGGTTCTGAGCTTATTGTTACTAAAGATATGCTTAAATGTGTAAATGAAGAATGTCCTGGACATAAAGTCGGAAGACTTTTGGAAGCTATTCGTATATTGGACCTTGATTTCTTTGGAGAAGAAACTGCCAACGATTTGGTTGAAATAGCTGGAATTTCGAATGCTATTGAATTTTTGAAGATGACCCATGACGATCTTTCTAAAGTTCTTAAAGGATTAAACCTTGAAAAAGCTTGGGAAGAATTCCAGAACAAGATTAAAGCTCCTATAAGCTATGCAAAAGTTATAGATCTTCTCAGAATACCAGGTCTTAGAACAAAGACTGCTGAAAAGATTCTTGCGGAGATCCCTATAAAAGAATTGAAAGAATTGATGCTTTTTAAACAAAAAGATTCTTTGTATAAAAAACTCAGGGCTGTAAAAGGCATTGATAAGAAAGCTAAGGATTTTGCAAATGATTTAATCGAAGCATATAATGATTTTTCTGATTTGTGTAAACTACTCAACTGTGAAGAAGAAAAGAAAGATTATGATAAAGTAATTCTTGTCTCCGGATTTAGGAGTAATCCGGAGTTTGATAGTATATGTAGAAAGTTAAATTTTAAAGTTATTGAATCAGGAAGTAAATACGATTTACTTGTAGTAACTTCTGATAGACTTGATGGAAAGAAAGCAATAAAGGCCCGCAAAAACGGGATTCCGATAATGCTTCTTTCAGAGTTTATCAGAGAATATTCTTGATAAATAGAGCCGGAGAGAAATCTCTCTGGCTATTTTTTCAAAGGTTTATTCTCTTAAAATAGTTGATGACGAATTGGATTTTCTGTAAAATAATAAAAATATTATTTTAAAATAAATTAAACACCTGGTAAATATAATTGTTAATATCAGAACCGTTTCAGGTAATTTTTGGAAATGTATAAACAGTATATCGGGAATGAATTTGTGAGAGAGTCAGATTAAGCAAAAACAAAATGAAACCACCGGGTCTGGCCCGTAGATCTCTTTGAAAAACTAAAAACTTCAAATTATCCCAACGATGATAGGGGTAATCGGCGATATTCCTCGGATTTTTCTGCCTGGGTTGGTCTACTGTTTGAGGTCAACCGTCGCGGAAAGTGAAGAGGTCCTTGCTGAGGTTTTTAGAAAGGGAACTATAGGGCTAGTAGGTGGAAAATAATTTTGGGAAAAGTTAATGACTCAATCTCACAGTTCATATCCTCAATATAAAAAATGAGCCAGAGGGAGTCACATCCCTCTGGCTTGTTGTTTTTTTTGATTAATATGCAAATATATATTATTAATCAGATAATATAAATGGAAGGAGGATAACATGTCTCTCAATTCTGTTATAAATTTCGATAAAATTTCTAATGAAGCATCTAAACAATTGTTTTTGTGCGAAAATGATGGAGAACCTCCAAAAAAATACACTTATTGAAGCTAATGCTGAATATATTGAAGAAAATAAATGAAATAAATATTTCTTATCCACATTACTACATTATCTCGAAAAGGACAGATATGACAAAAAATCTAAAAGATGGATCAAAGTTAAAAATAAAGATGAAGATAAAATTATTATAGATAAAAAGAGCGCAGCTATGTTTGTTTCTATTCATGCTTTAACATTACTATGTATTCTTAACATTATTTCAAGGGAAAATGAAGACTCTCTGGAAGAAATTACTTTTGAGAGGAATGAAGAAACTTACTGTTTAAAGAAAGTAGATAATACGTGGTTACTCGGATTCACTTTGAGTAACTAATTATATATTATTATTGTGTATATGACACATTATTAGCATATGTAATGATGTGTCTTTACAATCAAACCAAAAAATCAGGAGGAGAAAGGTAAATGGCGAAAAAACTCATTGAAATCACGAACTCTGTGTCTTCGAAGGCGTTCCATTGCGAGCGCAACATCAACGGCGAAGCTACGAAGGCCGAAATTGACATGCCGATCCAGGCCATCATCGACACCGGCATCTCCAACGCAATTTCCCGCACCTTGTATCTGAAGATGAACCAGGAACCGGCTGAAGAGGTCCAGCTGGTTGTTGGTCCGTTCACCTACGGCGTCGTTGCGCGACGGTCGGGCGAATCCCTGTCGCTGAACCCGACGTTCACGCTGACGAACGAGAAGAAGCTTCTCAGCGAACTGGACAACTTCCAGGAGAAGCTGTACAACAATGTATCGCTCATCGAATCGATCGCAACCACTATCGACGACAAAGTCTTCCTGGACACCGTCATCCATTGCTGCAAGCTGGATGAATACGATGTTGCGGAAGGCGAATGGGTCGAGAAGAAGACGGATGCTGACCGTGGGGTTGAGCTCGACGAAATGTCGGCGCAGCTGTTCGTTGCGATTCACGTCGCGGCAATCCTTCACGTTCTGGCGAACAGCAAATCGCCGGAAGAAGTCGTGAAGTACGAAGTTCCCGGCGAGGGAACATACACGATTGAACTCAAGAAGGACAAGTGGGAAATCGGTTTTGTTCCTTCGAAGGAGTTCAAACAAACGATCAAGAACGACCGCCTCATCGAAGCTCTCGTCTGATCATGTTCGGAACGCCAGCCGAAACCGGATTATTTTCCGGTTTCGGCCAGTGGCGTTTAGTAAAATTTTTTATAAAATATATTCATCAGACACCATAGAAGGGAAGGAAGAGGAGTCTTGGCAATAAACTATCTTGGCCAAATGGTCGCAGAGATGTCAGACAAGATGGCTGCTGATGTCAATGAAGATTTGTTTGATAGAAGAAAAGGAAAACAAATTTGGGAATTCATTGCCGAAGACTTAAAATCAATCGAAATGCTTCCCGATATATTNGTAAGGGATATTGAATATATCCGCGATCCTTCAAAAATTGATGTTCGTCTCAATATGAGGAATATCAAGAATAAAAAGATTATNAAAAATCGTATTGAAAANCTTATTCCGGTGCAACAAGATGTTTTTGATGCAATAAAATTCACNGTGGATATTGTTGGAGGGAGCAAGGTCGAAAATATTATTCTCCTTCCAAAGTATATAGATAGGTATCATTTTCTGNTTTCCGGTAACAAAACTCTTGCAATGTTTCAGGTCGTTGACAATGCTACTTATAACCGCAAGGGAGAAGTAATACTCAAATCTAGAATACAACTTAGACTCAGTAAAGAAGATAAACGCAAAAGGTTCCACCTTATATGTGTNGAATCAGGAAAAGAATTCAAGATTAGCAATCTCATAGTAAATCTATTCAAGAAGAAATTCAACCCGCTATTCTATTTTGTAGCCAAAAAAGGCATTCTGGGTACTATTGATTTCTTTGGTTATACAAAATTCCTCAATGTAGTTACAGAAGTTAAAAATCCAGATCTTTTCTACTATTTCAAAATAAATTCGAATATCCTGCTTGAAGCTGAAAAGAATTTATTTGAAGAAGATCCGTTCATGAGAACGTTCGCAGGAATGTTCATTCAGGTTTTCAATACGAGAAATAAAATAGAAGATATCTATGATGATGAACTTTGGGTAAAACGTCTGGGTTCACTTTTTACTTCCGCTCCAAAGAATCAACTTAATAAAGGTTATGATGTTCTTAAATCGTTTAGGAATGTTCTTGATACCACAACACAGAACGCGTTAAGGATCGATTATAAAGATAAAGCAGATATTTACTGTGTTCTTCGTTGGATGATGAGAGAGTTTAATGAACTCAGAAATATGGATAACAACTCTCTCTTCAATAAAAGAATCAGGATTAACGAATATATTGCTGCACATTTTAGCAGATTTCTTAAGGATAAGGTTAATTATGCTCTTAATCTTAAGCCTTATGATAAAGAGAAACTTTCTAAGTTCTTCAAATTCGATGAATATATCTTGATAAAGACCCTGTTTAAAAGCAAGAAACCTTCGCCACTATTCAGATATAATATAGATATTAATGATCTTCAAGCACTGAATGGATTGAAATTTTCGTTTACAGGAATTCAGGGACTTCCTTCTGATAAGGTTAAAGATGAGCAAAGGGATATTTACCCCAGCCATCTTGGAAGATTTGAACTTAATGCAATTTCATCAAGTTCTCCCGGCATCTCCGGCATGTTGACTCCATTCTGCAAGATTTACGATGGAGGATATTTCGGAGAATCGCAGACTATTGAGAAACCTTATGTGAAGAAACTTCAAAAACGTATTAGACAAATTGAAGAAAATGAAGAACTCAATCAAAAGATCGAAGAGCATTATAACTCAATCCAGGAAGAACATGAGAGACGCAAATTTGATATTAAATATAGAGATCTCCGGAATGAGAGAGGATATATCAGGATCGTCAGACCTGTTTACAATCGAACAGGTGGATTTATCAGAGTAGAAAGAAGATTAGATCCTTCTAGTTATGTAAGAAATTCAAGAGGTTTTATTGTAATAAAGAAAACTTTCCGACTTATTAAACTTAAAGTAAGAATTAAATCAGAATATAGTGTTAGTTCATACAGACGAAATGAAGATGGGTTAATAAAAATCTATATTAATAAAAATGGACCGTTCAGAAGTTGCGGAACCTTTAAATGACCGATATTCAGTTCTAAAAGAATAACCAAAAGGAATCCGGATTTATCCGGATTCCTTTTTTTTTATTTAAGATGCTTTTAATAGAATGAAAGTATTCTTTTTTCCAACATATGACAATCTTTGACATTTAAAGCGTCAACTTTGTGTTCTTGTATATGATCCTCATTATTCATAACGATGATAAAATTTGATAGCCTTATTTGGATAGCCTTTGGTATTAAATCTGTCTATGAGCTCTTTCCGTTCTGATTCCCCATTTTCAAATATACCAAGTTTAAGATCAACATTACCAATCGGCATAGTGAGCTGATCGTAATGTTTCAGTTTATTATAAATGAAAATTTTTATATCACATTCGGCAAGATCCAAGAATTGTTCGACTACTGAATCAGGAATAGCCGAAAATGATGGATAAACAAGTTTAAATGTTATATAAACATCATATTCTCCGAATCCTTTTAATCTTACCTTATTAGGAGGAATGAATTTAAATGATCTATAGCTATAGTTTGATAATGATGCAATATTTGTAGCTGCTGAGTTGACAAGAACATCTTCTATAGTTAAGGCAAATGGTCTATAAGTATCCATAAATGAGTTTCCTTCTACACCTGATTTCGCACGAACATCCGCTATAGAAATTATTTTTAATTTATTTGCATCTATTTCTGGAATATTCAAATAGTATTCATTTTCCACATCAGATTTATTTTGACTAGGATTGTATAAAAATCTTCTATAATAGGGAAAGTATTGAGAGAAAATAGGTAGGGTATTTGTAAGAAGATTTCTATGAATCTCTGGATAGAGATAATCTAGTTTGTACTCAACCAAACCAAGTCTTTGATTAAGGAGAATATCCAATATTGTATTTATATTCATTCAATCATCTCCTAAGTTTTTATTTTTTTTTCTTAATTATTCTCTCTCAGACCGCGGATCATATGTCTATAGTTCTCTCTTATATATGATTCGATAGGAACAAATACTGTTATTGAGGTTCCGAGATACGAACCTTCAAGAATAACCTGCCCTTTTTCATTGAAAGTGCCGCAGGATTCTTCAAGTCCAAACAATTCTTTAGCAATTTTTACATTGTCAGACTTTTCGAGAATGAAGTTAGTAATTTGATGCTCGAGTTTCGTAGTATCTACCGGGTATGAGACAGAGCATTCTTGGAGGAAGTCATCAGTATACTCATTCTTAGAAGTAACGTCATCTCTGGTTCCATATGCTTCTTTATGAGAAGGTCTATTAACTTGGTCATAAGTGATAATAGTAAGAGGATGCAATGCAACATTATTTGAATCGGTAGCACCGAACGCACGGAGAGAGAAACCCCATGGGCGCCCTGCCATCAATTTATTATACATATCAAATCCATAACCATAAGGAGCAGTTGTTACATGGGCTTTAAGAAGATGTCCATCCTGCCAATATTTATCAATAAAGTGTGATACATAGGGATCAAGAATCTGAGATTGACGGACTGGATCTTTGCTATCCGGATGGCACCATTCACCAGCCCATTGTTTCTTACTAATATCATTCTGAATTTTGGGATTTTCGTTCAATCCACGCATAACGACCTTTGCAGGATAAGTACGTCCGTTCCAATTCAAACGTTCAAAGCTCTGAAGGACAGATTCAGCAGTTACCGTTTTAACTTTGGAGCCGGTCGCAGTTTCTATTACGTTCTCTCTAATGATATTAGTTCTTATATCACTAGGATTAACCGCTGCTTCTACAATGTAGAAAATGGGAAACTCTTTCTTAGTCGTAGTAGTAATCATATTATCATTTCCTTTCCTATTATAGTATTTCTATTAATGTAGTGTTTAAAAAATGGTGAATGCTGTAGTATTGTATATTTTGAAACATCAGAATAATTAAATATTTATAAGGGGCGATTCTTTCATGGATAGAAGCTTCTATAATAGTAAGCTTTTAAGCGAATATAAATCTAAAATGATTGAATCAACAGGAACAAATATTGATATGGCAATATTTGATGGACTTAGTTTTACTGAAAGCGATAACGATATAAAAACTGAGGCTCTTATAGAGTCATTTATTGAACTTATTGAAGAGAGTGGACTTGTACTGGATATAGAAGAAACGCAATTGAATGAAGGCGCAGCTCAAACTTTGAGAAAAATAAAAGATAAAGTATCTCAGGCAGTTGTAAAGGTTACCCTTGCAGAAAAACAACTTTACGAAAGAATAAATGAGAAATTCAATCGTTATATTAAATTGTACAGAGAAGGAAAGAGAAATGCTACTTACGATTCAATTGTAAAAAGATCTATCGACCTTTCTAGAATATTAAAAAGTCTGATACGTTCTATAGTAGTCGGTATTTTGGTTCCTGGAGGAGTTCAAATAAAACTTGTTAGCGCTATAATAGCTATTATTATCCAAACTGCTCTTGATAAAAGAACTGATAAGAAATACAAAAATCTTATATTTAATGATCTTAAATTTGAATTGAAAATAGTTCAGGAAAAAATTAAAGATGCAGAAGCAAGAGGAGATATTAAATCTAAATATAAACTTATGAGAATCGAGAACCAAATTGGTAGAGCAATGGATAGAATCAAATATAATATAAGGGATTAATAAGGAGGAAAAGATATGTCAATTAGAAATAAGCTTAAATCTATTTTGGAAGGAAATCTTCTTCTGGAAGCAGAAGAAGATAAGTATGATTTGGAAAATCAAGATGATAACTCTTCAGAAAATGATGACAATGCNGACCAACCTGATACTAGCGATCNAAATGATAATGAAAATCAAGAAAATGATGATAATAAAGGTGAAGAAAATAACCAGGATGATGAAAATGAAGAAGAATCCGGGGACCCTGATTATGGCTTAGATGATGATAACGACGAAGAACAAGAAACTAATGAAGGTGGTGATGAGCCTTCCACTAGTGATTCCGAGACAGCGGATAATCCTACGGATAATTCTGGTTCATCTCCTAATCAAGAAAAACCTGGAAGTTTGTTAAATATTGATGCAAAGTCTAGATCCATACTCACATTCAAAAATTTTGAAAGATATAGGAATCTTAGAGATGATACTGGCAGATTAATAAACGAACTATCTGAATTTGTTCCCACTTCTGATGAGGCAAGACAATATTTATTGATAGCAGTAGAAAAGGGCAATGATCTTTTTAAGAAACTTAATGATTATATACTATATAAGTATATTGATAATTCATATGAGGTAAACTATAATAACTATATGCAATTTATACTGGAAAAACGCTATTTGGATGAATTATACAGAAATATAATCCGCATGTCAACTCAGAAGGGATAAAAAATAATTTTTAAAGAATCAACATAAAATCGAGGTTTTTCAAAACCCCAACAAGAGATAAATATTTTACTCACTCTTTATTAAAGGAGGAAATCAAGATGTCACGTGAATATCTTGAACTGACGCTTGGTATGTCGACGGCACGGGATCAGAAAGTCGAAGAATTCTATCAACGACTGTTCGAGTCCTACGGCCCGAATGTTAGCGGCGAAATCGCAAGCATTTTCAAAAGCAGAGAGAGTGCACAGGCGTTCCTGGAGACGGTCAACGAGATCCTCGAAGACAAGAATCTCGAAGGACAAGGTCTGTCCAATGCTATTCTCCGAGAGGACGCTGCAGCTCGCGGCGTTGCTATGCAAAACGTCGTGAATGAGCTGCTCATGGAATCGACACAACAAGGCCTCGCTGCCCTGCGGCCGATCTCGCTGACTTCGTTCGGCTTCCAGATCCGGTCGTATGTCAAGGCTGCAATGCACCGGGCTGTCAAGACGGTGCAAGCTGAACGCCCGGCGTTCAAGATCACGGAGCGCAAGCAATACGTGATCGACATCCAGGGCAACAAGCACTACTTTGTTGACGCTTTCAACCGGAATTCCAACATCATCAACAACCTGCACCAAAAATTCAACTTCACCGTCAACGTTCCGACATCGGACTACGACATCTTCACCACGAACTCGATCGATCCTCGGAACAAGCTGGCGGTGGATATCGCTGTGAAGTCGTTCACGGCTGTCGAACCTGGTGAAGATCCAGAACCAGCTGCAGAAGAAACGCTCAAGATCATCGGTCGGAATCGTCAAATCGACATCGAAACTGGTCGCTTCAGTGTCGATGTCCAATTCGGTTCGGACAATGCGAAAGCAACGATCATGGGCGAAATCGATTTTGAATCGGCCAAGCTGGTGAGCATCAGCTCGACTTCTCCGCGCATCACAACGGTTACGTTCGCTGCGCGTCTGTCGTCCGAAACGCATCTCAAGGCGCTGGTTACCGGCTTCGAACACAAGCACACCAACGTCGTGATTCCGGACGGCGCACATATCGAAGTCAATCCGTCGGTTGAGTTCATCGACGACGTGAACCGCATGCTGGGTGTGAATGCTCTCGAAGAGTATACCAACCAGATGGGACAACTCGTCGAACAACTCGAAGACCGGAGCATCTACGAATACCTGAAGGATCTTGAATCGCAGGCCATCCTGACGAAGGACTTCAACGTTACGCCAGATGCCGGCTTCAGTCTGGGCCGCGAAGAATGGCTGCGTCGTGAGTTCCATCCGTTCATCGAGCGGATCTGCATCCGCCTGAAGGCTGAGCTGCAACTTGACGACTGTCACTTCCGCGTGGTCGGCAACCCGATCGATATTCGGGTCCCGAACGCATCCGGTGAGCAGTACATCTTCCGTCGCAATCAGGACATGACCGGGGCGTCGCAAGTCAACTACGACTTCGCGGTGATGAGCACCGGTATGACGATCTTCTACCTGTCCACGGATCGCGTGGCACCGGGCAAGATCTACATCAACCTGATTCCGAACAGCATCCAGAACAACATGATCACGATCAACCACTACCGGTATGCGAACTACGTTTCGAACAAGTACCGGAGCAGCGTGAACCCGGCATTGCCGGCCATCATGGTGTCGAGCCGCTATCAGACCAAGGAGTACTATCCGGTCATGGCGGTTGTCAACATGCAGAACAACTATTCTGACTACTACCAAGGCTTCTACCTGAATCAGCAGCAATAATTGTTCTGCCGCGAAACTCCCAGTGGTTAATTCCACTGGGAGTTTTATTTTTGTATTTAAATTTCAGAACTTAATATAAATTTGAATATTTCCAAGGGAGGAACTTCATGTGAATAAATATGTATTTCATATTCTCGCTGCTACCTTTGATGACTTAAAGAGGGATTATACGAATAATCTGGAATATCTTGAAAGAATCAAAACTATTCTTAATAATGAGGTTAAAAATCCTCCGTGCATAAATGTAATCATAAACGATTCAACTGTAGCTCAAACTTTCTATGGAATGATCGTATTCCCTAAAACTATTCTGTCTAATAATAAGGGAATAGAGATTAAAAGCTATGCAGTTGAGATACAAAAAAGCCTCCTTGATTTACTTAATGGGCAGCAATTGGCGGCACTTCTTATTCATGATATTTCACATAACGTATTGACATATACAGCAATCGAACGATTCAAAGCCGCTATTTATCAGGCTTGTAAAATGTCTCATATGAAAGTAATTGAAATTCTTTACAATCTTGACAATAAAGCAAGGGATCTTGCTATTCTTGATATTGCTAACCGTACTTATAAAGAACCTGTTCTCCCGGACGTGGAAATTTATGAAGCTGATCGTATACTTATCGATATGGAAATTTATGATTATTTCAATTCTGCTATTAAAAAGATTAAGGAACAAATCGAAGAGTTTGATCTTTCCAATCCAGATCATCAGAATATCGCAGATGTATATACAGCGACTGTAATGATTAAGATTGTAATGGAAAAAGCTAAAGGGATCATGCGCCAATATAATTGGCATAAGGGATATGTTGAGAAATTCTACGATACTAAAATATTTAAATTATTCCCCTCAATTGATATTGAAGTAAGAGAAGAATTGTTTGGTCAAAAAGTTAGTGAGATTGAATATTACAAACCATATGAGCTTTCAATGCTTAAAGAGTCTGCAATACTTCAAGAATCTACGCTCGATTTTATTTATAGGAAACAAGGCACTGATAACGGTTCCTTGATTATAGAAAGTGTAAAAGATTATCTGCTTACGGAGTCATTTAGTAAACGTCCGAGATTGACAGCTTTACAGAAAGAATATGATATTATTACGTTTAAAATGCAAAATATGTCTTCAAATTACGAAAGACTTAGCCTTCTTGACAGAATATATGATAACATTTATCTTATTGAAAAATATCTCAAAAAGAATCCGGGTGATACCGAGATTCAAGAATTTATGGATAAATTCCTTGAATTGCCGAAAATTCTTAAAGAGCTCAAACCTTCCAAAAAAAGATATGATATCTATGTAGAATATCCTGCAGGTTACGAAGGATAAAATTTCTCTATGTTCCGAAAAAAAATCCAAGGAGGACTCACTCTCCTTGGATTTTTTCATTTGAATCCGGATTCTTAATAATTGTAGTACCCTTTTTTATTTTCTTACGAAGGAGATTCAATGCAGATTTCAGGCAATTTTCATGTACATAGGCATTCAATTCTATATTATAAACAAGCTTTTCTTTCTGTTCAGGTTCATTGCAAAGCCAAAATTTTTTACTTCCGAAGTAATGCATTCTAGCTCTGGCCATGGATATAGTATCATCTCCTATAAAATATAAAAAATGGTCAATTCAATAATATATGATTCCCAAGGGATTTATTAACACCCCTTGGGAAACGTTGTTTTCCTCCTTAATATTTTTAAAAATATTATTGACCTGTTTCAATATATTTTTCCCTTATATTTTATATTAAAACTAATAATAAAATCATGATCTTGGATATTTTTAATTTAAAGGCGGTGAGAAAATGCTTAAACGCCCATATAATAAATATGAAGAAAAATTCCATATACATTGGGAAACGTCCAATACTTCATTCTTAAAAGTTGCCCTTCTTTTAAAGAAGGCTGGTATTGAAAATTACTATTTTATGCTAAAATTATATGACGAGGATCTGGTCAATATTGATCCATATGATCCGGATATAACTCCTGAACAAATGGGCAAAGTTTTAGTAGAGGTTTCTAGAAACTATTATTATTTCCTTCGTGAAGTTGCAAGGGTTCCTGAAGAAGGTGCTTCGACCGAAGTTGGTGGTGGCAGCCCGTTCCAGCTCCACCGTGGCAATCTGGCTCAGGCGTTCTGTTTTGAGCATAATATAAGCCACTATCTGGAACTCCCTCGCCAGTTCGGTAAAACCACTGGGGCAGTTCAAAGATATTTATGGCAATTCTCCTATGGTACGACTTCATCCACTACTATATTCATGCATATGGACAAGGCCGGTTCGGTAGGCAACTTAACCCGTCTTAAAGATAGCAGATCCCTATTGCCTGAATATATGCAAATGGTATTTACCCTTGATGAAAAGACAGGTCAGCTTAAGAAAGATACGGATAACGTTAATGAAATTAGGAATAAGAAACTTAAGAATACCATTATCACCAGAGCAGGTGCCAGAAACGTCCAATCCGCTGAACGGGTTGGCCGGGGTCTTTCAGTTCCTTCTATCTGGTTTGATGAGTTTAACTTTATACTTCTTAACGAAACTATTCATGCCGCTGCTATCCCGGCATTCTCTAAAGCATCTGAAAACGCTGCTAAGAACGGAAAACCGTTTGCTATATGTATAACCAGTACTCCTGGAGACCTTGGCACAGCACATGGTGCTTACGGATTTGATTTAAAAGAAAAAGCTGCCAGATTTACCGAATCGTTGTACGATATGGAACCAGACGAAATAAAGGTCTGGCTCCAAAAGAATTCAAGTAACGAAATGGTATATATCTCATTCTCTTACTTACAATTGGGTAAGAATAGAGAATGGTTTGAAGATCAATGCAGACGGATGAACCATAACTGGTTAAAGATCCGTCGTGAACTTCTTCTCCAATGGAACAAAGCATCTAATAACTCGCCGTTCTTACCTGAGGATATCGATGAGCTGGAAATCATGTCGATTCCGGCAATCGAAACGCTTAAGATTAATAAGTACTATGAGGTTCTCATATATAGAAAATATGATCCCTATAAACGCTACCTCATAGGTGTCGACGTTTCTAAGGGTATTGGTCGCGACTCAACTGCAGTAGCAATTGTTGATTCACAAACCCTTGAAATAGTAGGCCTGTTTATAAATAATACTATTAGATCTAAAGAGCTTAAGAGATTCTTATTAACTCTTGTACTTGATCACTTCCCGAACTCTGTACTGATTATAGAAAATAACAATATTGGCGATGCAATAATTGAAGATCTTAGACATACTGCATTAAAACATCATCTCTATTATGATTATGCTATAAGACTTGCTGAAGAAAAACGCAAAGATGGCATAATTCAAAAGAAGCAAAAGAATAGAATTATTTATGGTCATGAAGTAACTTCCGTCACCCGTCCAAGAATGATGGAGTTGTTACTTCAGTTTGTTTCTAAACACAAAGAGAAGATTAATGCAAAAGAACTTGTTGACCAAATTCGTCACCTCGAATATAAGAATGACAACAGGATTGAACACGCTTCAGGGCAACACGACGACGCAGTATTTGCATACCTTGCTTGTATCTACATCATGTTCTATGGAAAGAATCTTGCAAGGTTTGGTTTGTTTAATCCTTATAATTTTGATGGTTCTGAAATTCAAGAGAAAAATCATGGTGAAGATAAGATTGGTAAAATATTTAAGAGACTTCATGTTCAGAGAGCTATTAAAGATAATCCATTCCTGGCTGGTTTGTTTGAAGATTTATTAACTATTGAAGATGAAGATCGTGCAATTCAGCAAGAAATATTTGATATTGAAGCTAGTGATGATGGAACAAGCACATTATATCAATCTGATGGATTTTCAAGATCAAAAATTAAGAAGAATGCGTTTAGAGAACTTAATGCAAGAGCGTCTGGAAGAATGTTTAATGGTTTAGGTAGTTCTAAGAGTACGTTGTTCGGTGTTTCCGATAAATACTCAGGGAGTTCCTGGTGGTAGAAAAATTATATGGTCTAGGAGAATAACTCCTAGACCATATTTTTACATATAAAAATATTATCATTAAACCATAGTATTAGTATACACAGATGGAGGGGAGAATTATGGTAGACCTTGAGTTCGATGATGGTCCACAGAATAGTACCAACGTACGGACTATCATAGAATTCATAGACAACGAATTCTATACTGAAGCCATAAAAGAGCAAATTTTTGAAGGTATCGATTGCAATAATGTTGACTACATTGAACAATTCAGAATGAAGATCGAAGAAATTTCTGAAAAATATGATGAGGATGATTATCAATCCGTTATTCTTTTTGAGGAAGAATTATATAGAAATGTAATTTCGTGGATTCAAGATAAGTATAATATAGAAATTGAATATGATGATGACTCTTTAAAGGCTGTTGCTTATGATATGTATAAATTCTTCGTTGTTGAACTTAAAAATATAACTACGTCATTCTTACTTAATTATATAATCGAGAACTATAATTATATCATTTCCGGAATCCCGGAAGAAAATCTTAATAAGCAAGTAATAGAAAGGCTTGAACCAGATAAAGAACCTAACAAGTATATTGCTGTAAGTAATATTAATGAACTAATCAAACAGGTAAGTCTCCTTGATTTTGATTTTGAGACATTTATTAGGTATGCTTCAAAGTCAGGAGACATTGACTCTTTCTCAGAAAGAGATGAAGACGGCACTCCTTCTATCTCATGGAAATTCATTGATGAGGGAGAATTTGTCCAAAAAGTTCTTAGACAAATTGCTGATGGTGAGTATGACAGGACTATAATTTTGTCAATCACAGATAATCTTATCTCTTCTTTTGATATCAACATAACGCTGGACGAGGAGAATGAATAATGGTAAAAAGGAAAAATACCACCAAAAAAAAAGCAACTGCAGAAGCAACTGTCGAAACCAATCCTCCTGTTCCTTACAATGTAATGGCTTCAAACCAGGAGCCTACTCCTATTAAAGCTTTTACTGAAGAAGGGGATATTTTTGAAGGGAAATCCCGTGAAGATATTATCGAAGAACTCGGTAAAACCGGTGTGGATATGGAAGAGGCAACCGGCGTGGTTGTAGAAGATGGTGTAACAGGAGAAAAAATTCCTGGTTTTGCAAAAGATCTTCCTAAAATAAATTCGCTCCAAGAACTGGAGCCTGAGAATATTAAGAAATTTTTGTCAAATATGGTTAAGCAAAATCTTCAAGTTCTTATTCCTGAAGACCTCACTGATGAAGAAGCCGAAGAAATTATCAATTCCATTGAAAAGAAAATCATTAGTCTCGACAGGAAGGAAATCAAAAACCTCGATCCGGTTGAGATTAAGAATATTTATGGAAGTGAAGTATTTAATCAAATCAAGAAATTCAATCCCACTGATTATGTAAAACTTGCTAGGAAACTTCTTGTAGATTTTAAAGACGGAATTGTTGAGTATCAAGATATTATTGATGCAACTGAAGAAATCAATCGTCACATTAAATTCTTTCAAGATCTCGATGTCGATAATGTTCAGAAAGGGATTAGAGAGACAATTGAAAATGACTCAGAAAATTATCCTACTGAATTCCATAAATATAAGAAATATTTGGAGATGTATCTTGATTATCTTAATAGTAAAGAGGGTTATGAAAATAACCCCTTCATGGAGAAAGAAAAAGAAGTCACTGCACAGAAAATTAGAGCTGTTGAAGAAGCTCTTGATTTCAGACATATTTATAGTAAATGTGAAAATGGTAAGCAAAAGATTCTTAGGGATTTCAAGACTCCTCAAGTTCTAAATAAAGCAATCTTTGATTTCATTGGGAAACTCAGCAATGATAATTCCATTAATATAGCATTCCCAATTCCTGCAAACTTTAATGTTAAAGTAAATGCATCTGAAGCTCTTACAGCAGTATGGATTACGTTCCTTGAAATGTCTATCTTGAGAGGTAAATTCGAAAATATCAAAAATATTACCCCCTCTGAATATGTAGAAATGGTACAGATTATTAGAGGAGAAACGCCTAAGAAATCTGATAAAAAGAAGAAAGATGAAAATGTTAAAACTGAGGATGGTATCGATATTAAGAAATTTGTAGAGGAAAATAATATTACTATTGACGATGTAAGCTATTCCCGGAAAGCTGCAATTGCAGTTTCTTACATTATTGCGAGAACATTTAAACCAACTGTCATTAATAATAGCACTCATATGAAATACGTTCTTTCTTATACTATGAAACTTTTGACTCAAAGTTTTGTTCATGATGGATGCAATAAATTGCTTCTCGAATTGGTTAATGGAGTCAAGGAACGTTTAGAATAATTAACGCACTTAATATCATTATTGATTATATATTATTGAAATGAGCCGCAACCGGGAATCCTGGTTGCGGTTTCTAATTCTATAAGCTCACAAGAGGGGTGAACAACATTGTCTAACATTAAAAGTATGATTAGAAGATTCGTTGTAAATATTATTAACAGATTCACTAAAAAAGGATATACCGAGGAAGAATTGGAAGAATTCAGAAAATTGGTTGAGATTATGATACATAATGAAGCTCCTATAATATTAAGGGAACTCGGGATACATGAAGATGAGTGGAATTACAAACATAGGATTCGTCTATATTGGGAAGGACCGAGAAAAAATAGAACAGGATTTACAGGTATTCTCGACGATGGAGAATTTTCATTTGGAACTGTAAATGTCCATCTGTACGTGAGAAACATATTGAGAACCAATAAGTACAATAATTTCCCCAAATCTTTTATTCATACACTCGCACATGAACTGAAACACGTTCAGCAAATAAAGAACGGGTATGATGTAACCGGATATATAAGACCTGAAGATGATATCGAAGGATATAAAACACAGGATATAGAAATAGAGGCTGAGGAATTCGCACGAAATTACGTTCTTA
>JGI25328J35697_1000218_pt1 | contig 52430 bp, 49 predicted proteins | sample HigsolmetaAR203D_FD_35697 | JGI IMG/M metagenome (IMG submission 35697)
GGACGACTTCCGCCATCGAACGACTCCTCCGGCGGTTCGGACCCGGTCCGCCCGTCCGCCCGGCACATTGATCCAGCTCCCTACCACGACCCGCGTTGCCCNGTTCATCCCNTGACGGCGCCGGCGGTCAGGCCCGACACGATCCTGCGCTGNAAGATCAGCACCAGCAAGATCAGGGGCACCGTCACGATGACGGAAGCCGCCATGATGTTGCCCCACGGGGATTCGAACTGGCTGGCGCCGCTGATCAGCGCGATCGCGACCGGAACTGTGCGCTGTTCGCTGCTGAGCGTAAAGGTCAAGGCGAACAGAAATTCGTTCCATGCCGCGATGAAGGCAAGAAGGCCGGTGGTCACCATCGCCGGTCCCAAGAGGGGGATGAAGACGCGGGTCAGGATCTGCCAATGGTTCGCGCCGTCTATGATCGCGGCCTCCTCCANCTCCCGCGGCAGTTCGCGCATGAAGGTGGTCAGCACCCACACGGTGAAGGGCAGGGTGAAGATCATGTAGGACAGGATCATCGCCCANGGCCTGTCGTAGAGCCCGAGCCATAGGATCAGCTCGTACATGCCCGAGAGCACGGCGACCTGCGGGAACATGGAAACGGCCAGCACAAGCAGCAGCAGGGAGCTGCGCCCGCGGAACTGGATGCGGCCGAGCGCATAGGCGGCGGCAAGTGCAAGGAGCAGCGACAGCGCGACCGTCACGACCGAGATGAAGATCGAGTTCAGGATGTTCCGCGCGAAGGGCTGCTCCCGGAAGATGGAGACGTAGTTCGTCCACGCCGGATCGGGCGGCAGGANGTCGACCTCGAACANGCTCGATCCCGTCTTGAGCGAGGAGACGACCGCCCAATAGAACGGGAAGACCGTGTAGACCAGGATGAAGGCGANCAGCAGGTAGAAGCCGCCGCGAAGGATCAGGCGCCGGGTTCTGTGGGACATGGCCTTTCACCTCCCTCCGCTGAAGCTGACCCGGCCCAGCGCGATATAGGCGATCGTGAAGACCGTCACGATCGCGAACAGCACGGTCGACGCCGCCGACCCCACGCCGGCGTTCTGGAAGTCCACGTGCTGCTGGCGGGCATAGACCGACATCGACATCGTGCTCTCGCTGTTCGACGTCAGGACATAGATCAGGTCGAAGATCCTGAGCGCGTCCAGGGTGCGGAAGATGATCGCGACCATCAGCGCGGGCCGGATGAGGGGCAGGGTGATCCGGAAGAAGACCTTGACCGGATGGACGCCGTCGACCTTGGCCGCCTCGTAGATCTCTCCCGGCAGGAGCTGCAGCGCCGCAAGCGTCAGAAGCGCCATGAACGGCGTCGTCTTCCAGACGTCGACCGCGATCACCGCCGGCAGCGCCAGGTCCGGGCTGGCGGTCCAGGCGATGCGGCTGTCCAGGAGGCCCAATCCCAGCAGGATCTCGTTGATGACGCCGTACTGGTCGTTGAACATCCAGCCCCACATCTTGGCGGAAACGATCGTGGGAATGGCCCAGGGGATCAGCACGGCGGCCCGCAGCAGGCCCCGTCCGGGCATGTGGGCGTTCAGCGTCAGCGCGATGATCAGGCCAAGAACGACCTCGAGCGAGACCGAGACCACGGCAAACACGACCGTGTTCCTGACCGAGCGCCACCAGGTCGGATCCGCCAGCACGCCCTGCCACTGGAACACGGCCTCGCGGTCGATCTCGCCCCGATAGGGCTCGCCGGTATCGATGTCGTAGAAGCCGTCCGTCTCCTCGCGGTAGATGAGGGCCGCGCCGGTCGCCTCGTCGAAGATGAAATAGCCGTTCAGCTCCTCGTCCCAGTCGCTGAGCGCCGGGCCGTAGTGGATATAGTTGTCGAAGCCGATGAACCGGGTGTCGGCNGTCGCGGTCAGGGATGCGTTGGTGAGGCTGAGATAGACGGTACGCAGGAGCGGCCATCCCGCGACCAGCGTCAGGACCACGATCATGGGGGCAAGGAACATCCAGGCCGACCGGACGCGACGCCGCGAGGTGCGCGACAGGGTAGCGCTCGATATGCCCATCGCTTCGTCTCCGCTTCCGGATCCGGCCCGGCCGGCCCGCGCCCGGCCCGGCTACCAGCGGCCTCCGCGGCTCAGGCGAATCAGGTCGCGCTCGAGCGCGGCGAGGTTGCTGGCCGCGTCGCCGTTGCCCGACAGGGTGGCGTGGACGGCATTCCAGAAGGCGGAGGACGCCTCGTTGTATTTTCCGCCGGTGACGCCGGAGGGGCGGGCGATCGCGTTGACGAAGGTCTCCTTCAGCTCGCCCATGAACGGATTGGCGGCGAGAATCTCCGGGTCGTCGTAGAGCGCTGAGAGCGTCGGGTTGAAGGAGCCTTCGATCGCCCGCCGCTTCTGCTCCGCGAAGCCGGTCAGGTAGCGGACCAGGTCGACCGCGACCTCCACATTGTCGGAATATTTCGAGACGGCGAGCTGCCAGCCGCCCAGCACGCCCGTGGACTTGCCGTCCTCGCCTCCTTTCGGCAGCGACAGAACGCCGACCTTGCCGTTGACGGGGCTATCCGGAGAGTTGGACAACGCCCAGGCGTAGGGCCAGTTGCGCATGAACGCGGCATTGCCCGATTGGAAAACGCCGCGCGCCGCCTCTTCGTCATAGTTCAGGACGCCGTCCGGCGAGATGTCGCCGACCCAGGACGCGGCAAGGTCGACGGCCTCGATCGCACGCGGATTGTTGATCGTGATCTTGCCGTCCTCGCCGACGATGGTGCCGCCGTTGAAGCTGCTGATCCATTCCAGGGCGTTGCAGGTCAGTCCCTCATAGGCGCGGCCCTGCCAGACATAGCCCCAGAACCGGTCGTTGCCCTCGGCGCGTTCGCCCTCCTGGATAGTGCGGGCGGCCTCGACCATGTCCGCCCAGGTCAGGGGCGGCTCCAGTCCGTATTTCTGCAGGAGGTCGGCGCGGTAATAGAGCAGCCCGGCATCGATGAACCACGGCATCGCCACCAGCCGCCCGTCGACGGTATTGTTGGCGATCAGCTGCTGGAAATGCCCGGCCGTCACCTGTTCGTCGAAATATTCCTTGAGGTCGACGAGATGGTCTCCCAGTAGTCCGGGCCAGACCACGTCGACCTGCAGGACATCGATGTTGCCGACGCCTGCGCCCAGATTCTGCTGGTAGAGCGCCAGCCTTTCGGTCGACGAGTTCGGGGTGGACACGATCTCGACGGTGTTTCCGGTCTCTCGCGCCCAGGCCTCGGCACCCTCGCTGCAGAACTGCAGTTCGGCCCCGACCGCGCCGCAGGAGATCGCGATCGAGACCCCCTGGGCAAGGACAGGGGACGCCAGGGCCAGTGCGGAAGCTGCCGGAAGCAGTGCGCCGAAAAGCCGCATCTTCATGTTCCCTCCCGTTGGGCCTTTTCTTGGAGTGCCGGCGGCAGGCACTCGCCATTGTGAAATAATGCGGAAGATATCGAATTGGCGAAGCAATAACCATTAACGCATTGAGAAAATATTGTTCCCGCCGTTGGATCGGATCAGGAAGCCTGGGGATCGGTTTCAGNGCGCGAGATTGACAATCATTCTCATTATCAATACCGTCCCGGCAACCTTGGTTCCCGCCTCGCTGGTCGTTCCATGTACATCTGCATCTGCAATGCCCTGACCGATAAGCAGATCCGCTCGATGCTGGGCGAGGCGGCAGGTTCAACGGCCAAGGTCTATGCCAGCTTCGGCTGCCGGCCCCAGTGCGGGAAATGCGTACCTTACGTCCGCAACATGGTGCGCCAACACTGCGCCTGCGCCGCCGAGGCGGAGGCCGAAGTACCGCTGATGGCGGCGGAGTGAGGCGCGGCAGCGATCAGGCTGCCATGATCTTCCCGGCACGGCGGTGGCGACGGAAGCGTTCCTCCGCGATCCGGTCGGCGGCGGCATTCGTCGGGATGCCCTGGCGATCCGCCNTGGCGAAGATATCCATCAACGTATCGTAGATCCCTTCGATCCGGCGCCTGACGGCAGTTGCATCGTAGGTGCCGAGTTCGGCCGCGACATTCATCAGCCCGCCGGCATTGACGACGTAATCGGGNGCGTAGAGGACGCCGCGCTGNCGCAGCACGGCACCGTGCCGTCCTTCGGCNAGCTGGTTGTTGGCCGAGCCGGCNACGATGCGGGCCTTCAGGGCCGGGATCGTGCGGTCGTTGATGACGGCGCCCAGCGCACAGGGGGCGAAGACGTCGACATCCGCCGTATGGATTTCGTCTACGGCAATCGCCTCGGCGCCGAAGGTCCGGACGGCGCGCTCCACGATCTCCGGGCGTATGTCGCTCACGATCAGCCGGGCTCCCGCCTCGGCCAGGAGCCNCGCCAGATGCCAGCCGACATGCCCCAGCCCCTGGATGGCGACCCGGGCTCCCCGCAGCCCGTCGGCGCGGCCGAGGTGGTCGAGCGCCGCCCTGATGCCCACGAGGCAGCCATAGGCGGTGAAGGGGGAGGGGTCGCCGCTGCCGCCCCGGTCGGCAGGACGGCCGACGACATGGGCCGTCTCGGTGCAGATCGCCGCCATGTCCTCGACCGAGGTGCCGACATCCTCGGCGACGATGTAGCGCCCTCTGAGGCGCTCGACCGCGCGGCCCATTGCCCGCATCAGTTCGGGTGTCTTCTGGCTGCGGGCGTCCCCGATGATCACCGACTTGCCGCCGCCGAGCGGCAGCCGCGAGATGGCGGCCTTGTAGGTCATGCCGCGCGACAAGCGCAGGACGTCGCGAAGCGCCTCGCTCTCAGTGGCGTAGTTCCACATGCGGCAGCCCCCGAGCGCCGGTCCGTTGCTGGTGTCGTGGATCGCGATAATGGCCTTCAGGCCCGTATCGGGATCCGAAGCGAAGACGACCTGCTCGTGACCGTCGAAATCCTCGCTGTCGAAAACAAACATCGGCACNCCCTCTCTTGTTGCGCTNCAGCAGTAAAGAGGCAAGATGGATTTGATGTTTCCGTGAGATGCTCCCGCTAATTCAGATGACGGTCAATCTGTATTGCCGGTGTNATAAGAAAATCGACGAGTGGTTTCTTATACGCAGGGGATTTCGTATTAAAATCGCGCGCTACCGATCCTTTCCGCAAGGAAGTTGCCCATCACTTTTTCTCACTAAGCCCTGCGAGGCGCCGCTTGATCGCCGTCGCTGCGGGTGCTAGCGAGAGCGGAGGTAGGAATTCGGGAGGAAGCCTTGGCCCGCCCCATCATCATCGACACGGATCCCGGTCAGGACGACGCGATCGCGATCCTTTTGGCCCTGGCGTCGCCGGAACTCGACGTGCTCGGGATCACGGCCGTGGCAGGCAATGTGCCGCTGCCGCTCACGGAAAAGAATGCACGCAAGATCTGCGAGCTGGCCGGCCGGGCCGACATGAAGGTCTTCGCGGGCTGTTCGCGGCCGCTCGTGCGCCCGCTGCACACGGCCGAGCAGGTGCATGGCCCTTCCGGCCTGGACGGCCCCGAATTGCCCGAACCGACCATGCCGTTGCAGAAGCAGCACGCCGTCGACTGGATCGTCGACACCCTGATGGCGGCGCCCGACGGAGAAATCACGCTCTGCCCGCTCGGTCCACTCACCAACATCGCCATGGCGATCGTCAAGGAACCCCGGATCCTACCCAAGATCCGGGAGATCGTCCTGATGGGTGGCGGCTTCTTTGAAGGCGGCAACTCGACCCCGACGGCCGAGTTCAACATCCTGGTCGATCCCCATGCCGCCCATGTCGTGTTCACGAGCGGCGTGAAGCTCACGATGCTGCCGCTCGATGTGACGCACCGGGCGCTGATGAGCCATGAATGGATCGAAAAGCTGCGCGGGCTGGGCACCCCCGTCGGGGTCGCCAGCGCGGAGATGCTGGCCTTCTACGAGCGTTTCGACATGGAGAAGTACGGCGAGGCCGGGGGGCCGCTGCACGATCCCTGCGTCATCGCTTTCCTGCTCAGGCCGGAGCTGTTCGGCGGCCGCGACTGCAATGTCCGGATCGAGATCGCCTCGGAGACCACGATGGGCATGACCGTCGTCGACTGGTGGGGCGTGACCGGGCTGCCCAGGAACTGCCACGTGGTCCGCACGATCGACGCGCAGGGCTTCTACGACCTCATTCTGGAGCGGCTTTCCCGGTACTGAGCGGCCGCCTGGGCACAGGAACTTTTGGCACTCCGCCCGGTTGAACGAACGGATCCTCGGCCGATCGGCCGAGGGGGCGGAATCGGGAGAGTTCAAATGGTCCATGTGTCCGCGCGTATGGCCGTTCTTGGAACGGCGCTCGTCCTGCCCCTGGCGGCGCCCGTCCTGGCCCAGGATGCGGAATCCCTGAACAGGCAGGCATTGCAGGAGATCCGGCAGGGCGGAGCGGTGCTCCCGGGCGGCAGCCCCGGGGGCGCTGCGGGCGTCATGCCGGGCCAGATGCCTGCTCAGACATCCGTCGGGGACATGGCGACCTTCACGGATGCCGCCGGCAACCGCTATGTGCGCGCGCAGGACTACGACCGCGCGATGTCGCCGGCCGGCGCCACCGGCGCCGGCGGGACCTATGAGACCTATACCGATGCCCAGGGCATCAGCTATTACCGATTGGATGCCCAGGGGCGGCCGGTGCAGCGGACGCCGGCCGCCGTCGGCGCAGCGACGGGAGCGGGCGGCGCAGGCGGCGCTTTCGCCCCGGCGACCGCGTCCCCGACCACCGCGCCGCCGGCGGCCATGCAGGGACCCGCGCCGGGCACGCCGGGCGGCGGTCCGGCGACNGTGAACGAGGCGGGGCATATCGTCTATCTGGACGGGACCGGTCGTCGCTTCATACGGNTCGATTCCCGCAACCGGGTGATCGGCGTGCCGGCCGACAGTCCGCTCGCGAACATGTCGCTCGACACCTATCCGCTTTACGAGGACGCGGTCGGCAACCGCTATGTCGAGGTGGATCGCAACTTTCAGCCGATGATGGCGACCAAGATCACGACGATCGTTCCCAGATAGGAAGCGGGGTCGTCCGTTCGCCGAGCCCGTCCGATCCCGCGCGGCGGATCGGCCAAGTCGGTCTTTCGGGNAATGGCCTGTCGGCTGAGGGAGGCCTAGGCTATCGGAGGCGCCGGACAGGGGATGGAGCGACGGCCGGCCGCCGGTTGCGGCGGCCCGGGAGCCGTGGCAAAGGGCTCTNCCAATCGGGACCGACCGGGGCTTCAAACTCCCTGGCACCGGTCCCAATTGGGTAAGACGGACGACGGANATGGCTGACAAGGACGATCGGCTACCCGCAACCAGGACGAGCCAGGCCGAGGTCGACGCCTTCCTGGCCAAGCTGGCGGCTGCGCCTGCGCCTCGGCAGGCCGGACGCGGCCGTCTCCTGTTCGCGCTCGACGCGACCGCCAGCCGCCAGCCGACGTGGGACCGTGCNTGCCACATCCAGGCGGAGATGTTCGAGGCGACGGACTCGCTGGGCGGGCTGGAAATCCAGCTCGTGTTCTATCGCGGNTTNCGGGAATGCAAGGCCAGCCCCTGGGTCTCCAGTTCGCGGGAGCTCCTGAAACGGATGGCCGGNGTGCAGTGCATCGCCGGGCAGACCCAGATCGAGCGCGTCCTGACCCATGCCGCGCGGGAGGCCCGAAAGCAGCCCGTGAACGCCTTGGTCTTCGTCGGCGACGCCTTCGAGGAGGACATCGATGCCGTCGGGCAGAAGGCGGGCGAACTCGGGCTTCTCGGCGTTCCGGCCTTCGTCTTTCACGAGGGCGGCGATCNGATCGCCGAGCGGGCGTTCCGGCAGATCGCCAGGCTGACGAAGGGGGCGTATTGTCCGTTNGACGCCTCGAGCGCGCGTCAGTTGAAGGAGCTGATGGGCGCCGTGGCCGTCTACGCGGCTGGCGGCCGGCAGGCGCTCGAAGACTATGGCCGCCGTCGCGGAGGGGAGGCGCTCCGACTGACTCATCAGCTCGGCAGGTCGTGAGATGCTGCCATTCCTGATTCTNGGCATCTGCGTCCTCGCCGGTGCCTATCTTCTTGGCCGGTGGTTCGTAAGCGCCGATCCGAAGGCGCTGGTCCGGTCGCTCAAGATCGTGGGCGTCGTGGTCGCGGTATGCATCGTCTTCGTACTGGCGGTGTCCGGCCGGCTCGGGGTCGCGATCGCGGCCGCGGGCGTGCTGCTGCCGATCGTGATGCGCTGGCGGGCGCTCGCCAACCGGGTGAAGGCGGCGCGGGGGCCCAGCTCCGGGCTGCAGTCGACCCTGAGGACCGCCTATCTCGACGTCGCCCTGGATCACGACTCCGGCGCGATCAGCGGAACGGTCCTGAGCGGCATCTTCGCCGGGCGGCCGCTATCCGAACTGTCGATGGACGAGTTGAAGCGGCTGCACGAGGAATGTCTTCGCGCCGATCCGCAGTCGGCGCCGATCGTGGCCGCCTTCCTGGACCGGACCTTCGGCAGTACCTGGCGGGACGAGCCGCGGGACGAGGGCGCCCGGGGCCGGTCGAACGGTCCGATGACGCGGGAGGANGCGTTCCGGGTCCTCGGCCTCTCGCCCGAGGCGANCGAGCAGGAGATCCGCGAGGCCCATCATCGGCTGATGAAGAAGCTGCACCCCGATCAGGGCGGTTCAGATTATCTTGCGGCGAAACTGAACGAGGCGAAGGACGTTTTGCTTGGTTAACGACATCTAAATGCCATATGGATGCCCAAGGATGAAGCCTAACTAAGCCTACGCCCGTTTTGCATCGGCACGATCCGCCAATAGGAGCGGACAGCCGATGTTTCGGGTATCCCTGATNCCCCAACCTACCAGGACGCTCTTAAGCGATGGCAAATCACGTTAGGAAGGCTGTCTTCCCGGTCGCAGGCCTTGGTACCCGATCCCTTCCGGCAACGAAGGCCGTGCCGAAAGAGATGCTCACGGTCGTCGACAAGCCCGTCATCCAATATGCGGTAGAGGAGGCAAAGGCCGCCGGAATCGAAGAGTTCATCTTCGTCACGAGCCGCGGCAAGAGCGCTCTCGAAGACCATTTCGACCGGAACTTCGAGCTCTACGACGTGCTGACGCAGCGCNGTAAGACGGCCGAGCTCGAGGCCGTGCGGGAGGCCGAACTGCCGGTCGGTCAGTTCTCCTTCGTCCGCCAGCCGGAGCCGCTGGGACTNGGGCATGCCGTATGGTGCGCCCGGCACATCGTCGGCAACGAACCCTTCGCCGTGTTGCTTCCGGACGAGGTCTTCAAGGCGGATCCGGGCGTGCTCGCGCAGATGGTGGCGGCGTATGGGCAGGTGGGCGGCAACCTGATCGCGGTCCGCGAGGTTGCGCCGGAACTCACGGCCAAGTACGGCATCCTGGATGTCGAGCACGACGACGGCCGTCTGGCCGCCGTAAAGGGCCTCGTGGAAAAGCCGAAGCCGGAGGAGGCACCGTCCAATCTATCGATCGTCGGGCGCTACATCCTGCAGCCCGAGGTGTTCGAGTTCCTGGACCGTCAGGAACGCGGGGCGGGGAACGAGATCCAGCTGACTGACGCAATGGCTAGGCTGATCGGCCGCCAGCCCTTTCATGGTATCCGGTTCGAAGGCGATCGCTATGATTGCGGGGACAAGATCGGATTCGTGGCGGCCAATGTGGCCTTCGCCTTGTCGCGCCCGGAGCTGGCCGACAAGCTGAGGGAAAGCCTGGNGGCCGTCATCTGACGCCCTGAAGGGCGGCGGAGCGTCCGGCGGCGCTCTCGTCGGCAAAGGAGACCTAGGAATTGCGGATAGCGATGATTGGCACCGGCTATGTAGGCCTGGTGTCGGGGGCGTGCTTCTCGGAATTCGGCGTCGAGACCTTTTGCGTCGACAAGAACGAGGAGAAGATCGCCCAGCTCAACGAGGGCCGAATCCCGATCTTCGAGCCGGGCTTGGCCGACCTCGTCCAGAAGAACCGGGCCGCCGGCCGCCTGTTCTTCACGACCGATCTCAAGGCCGCGGTGAAGAATGCGGATGCGGTGTTCATCGCGGTCGGTACCCCGTCGCGCCGCGGTGACGGCCATGCCGACCTGTCCTATGTCTTCGCGGCGGCCGAGGAGATCGCCCACGCCCTGTCGGGATATACGGTCGTCGTGACCAAATCGACGGTGCCGGTCGGTACCGGACGGCGCGTGGCCGAGATCATCCGCCGGGTCCGGCCCGATGCCGATTTCGACGTCGCCTCGAATCCGGAATTCCTGCGCGAAGGGTCCGCGATCGGCGATTTCATGCGGCCGGACCGGGTCGTCATCGGCTGCGAAAGCGACAGCGCCGCAACCATCATGCGGGCGCTGTACCGGCCCCTCTACCTGATCGAGACACCGATCGTGATGACGACGCTCGAGACGGCCGAGCTGGCGAAATACGCCGCCAACAGCTTCCTCGCGATGAAGATCACCTTCATCAACGAGGTCGCGAATTTCTGCGAGCGGGTGGGGGCGGACGTTCACGACGTCGCCCGCGCGATCGGCCTCGACGGGCGAATCGGGTCGAAGTTCCTTCACCCCGGCCCCGGCTTCGGTGGATCCTGCTTTCCCAAGGACACCCTGGCCTTCGTGCGGTCCGGCGCCGATGCCGGCGTGCCGCAGCGCCTGATCGAGACGGTGATCGAACTGAACGACCGCCGGAAGGAGGAGATGGCCGGCCGGATCATCGACGCCTGTGGCGGATCGGTCGAGGGCAAGACCGTCGCCATCCTGGGCCTGACCTTCAAGCCGAACACCGACGACATGCGCGACAGCCCCAGCCTGTCGGTCGTTCCTGCCCTGCAGCGCGCCGGCGCACGGATCAGGGCCTATGATCCGGAGGGGATGAAGGAAGCGGCGACAATCCTAACGGAGGTCGAATATTGCAAGGACGCCTACGACGCGATAGACGGCGCCGATTGTGTCGCCATCCTGACCGAATGGAACGAGTTCCGGGCCCTCAACCTCCAACGGGTTCGCTCGCTGCTCAACCGGCCGGTCATGGTCGATCTGCGCAACATCTATAAACCCGGGGACATGGCGGCAGCCGGCTTCGACTATTTCAGCATCGGGCGCCCCAACGTCCGCCCGGCGCAGCAAGCGGCGCCACGTCCCGTTCTGATCGCGGAAGGCAACTGAGATCATGAATACCGCCCACGTTTTCGACCCTACCGTTCTGCGCGAATACGACATCCGCGGCATCGTCGGGAAAACGCTGACCCCCGCCGATGCCCGCGCCGTCGGCCGGGCCTTCGGCACCATGGTTGCCCGTGACGGCGGGAAGGTCGTCTGCGTCGGCTATGACGGACGGCTGAGCTCGCCGGAGCTGGAAGAGGCCATGGTCGAAGGGCTGGTCTCGACCGGGCTCGAGGTGGAGCGGATCGGTCTCGGTCCCACGCCGATGCTCTATTTCGCCGTGAAGCATCTGAACGCGGCCGCCGGTGTGATGATCACCGGCTCCCACAATCCGCCGGAATACAACGGCATCAAGATGACTCTGAACAAGGGGCCAGTCTACGGTGCCCAGATCCAGGAAATCGGCCGCATCGCCGCGGCCGGCGAGTTCGTCACGGGGAGCGGCACGGCGCGCAGCCGTGCGATCGCCGACGCCTATGTCGACCGGCTGCTGGCCGATTACGACGGCCCGCGCGACCTGACCATCGCCTGGGACGCCGGCAACGGCGCGACCGGCGAGATCTTGCGTGCCCTGACCAGCCGGCTGCCGGGACGCCACATCCTGCTGTTCGACGAAATCGACGGGCGGTTCCCCAATCACCATCCCGACCCGACCATTCCCGAGAACCTGGTCCAGCTCCAGAAGGCTGTCGCGGAGAACGGCTGCGATCTCGGCATCGCTTTCGACGGGGACGGCGACCGGATCGGCGCAATCGATGAAAAGGGCCGGATCATCTGGGGCGACCAGCTGATCGCCATCTACTCTGCCGAAGTCCTCAAGGAGCATCCGGGCGCGATCATCATCGCCGACGTGAAGGCAAGCCAGACCCTGTACGACGAGATCGCCCGTCTGGGCGGCGAACCGCTGATGTGGAAGACCGGCCATTCGCTGCTCAAGGCCAAGATGGCCGAAGTCGGTTCGCCGCTGGCCGGCGAGATGTCGGGCCACATCTTCTTCGCCGACAAGTATTACGGCTTCGACGATGCGCTCTATTGCGGCGTCCGGCTGGCGGCGCTGACTTCCAAGTCCGACCAGCCGCTGTCCGCGCTGCGCGACTGCCTGCCCCAGGTCCTGAACACCCCGGAAGTCCGCTTCCAGGTCGACGAGACGCGGAAATTCGCCGTCGTCGAGGAAATCAAGGACCGGCTTGTCGCCGCCGGCGCCAAGGTCAACGCGATCGACGGCGTGCGCGTCCAGACCGAGGACGGCTGGTGGCTCCTTCGGGCGTCGAACACCCAGGACGTGCTGGTGGCGCGCGCCGAAAGCGGCACCGAGGACGGGCTCGAGCGGCTGAAGGTCCAGATCGTCGACCAGCTGGAGAAAAGCGGAATTCCGCGGCCCAGCTTCACGGGCGGCGGCCACTGACCGCCGCGACGGTTCCCGAATTCCACGCGATGCATTGCTGGCCGTCGCCGCCCGAGCGGCCGGCCGGCCGTTCCGAAGGAGGCCAAGAATGCCCGATACCCTGCTTTCCGCCGTCCGTGAGCAACTCCCGATCGCCCTTGGCGGGTTCGATCCGCGCAAGGGCCGCACGGGGCTCGTGATCGTCGACGAGGTCAACGGCTTCGCGACGGTCGGCGCCGGCAATCTCGCCCCGAAGGTGCCGAACGATCAGGTCTCCCGCATGGTTTCGGAGACCGACCGGCTGGCACGGATCTTCGAAGAGGAGGGCTGGCCGATCCTCGCCTTCCTCGACAGCCACGTTCCGGGCAAGCCGGAGCCGCCCTATCCGCCCCATTGCGAGATGGGTTCGGGCGAAGAGAATTTGGTGCCGGCCCTCGAATGGCTGGAAGACGCCCGGCATGCGACCCTCGTCCGGAAGGACTGCATCAACGGCTTCGTGGGCGCGATCGAGCCGGANGGCACCAATCGCGTCGTCGAGTGGGTCAAGGCCAATCGGCTGGAAGCGNTGCTCGTGGTCGGCATCTGCACCGACATCTGCGTCATGGACTTCGTCCTGACCATGCTGTCGGCCCGCAATCACGGGATGATGCCGACGCTGAAGGACATCGTCGTCTACGAGGCGGGGTGCTCGACCTATGACCTGCCGCGGTCTGTGGCCGAGGATCTTCGGCTGCCGTCGACCGCCGCCCATCCGCAGATGCTGACCCATCACCTGGGCCTCTATTTCATGGCCTCGCGCGGGGCGGTCCTGGCCGGTGAAGTGACGCTCTAGGCCGGGGGGTCCGGTCCCGTCGCGAATTGGGCTGCGTGACGGGACCGATTTGACTAAAATCAATGTCCGCTGAGGCCGGCCCGGCTTCAATGCCACCCGTAATGTCGACAGCGACAGGGGGAGCATCATGAAAGCGATTTTGGCCCATATCACCGGTGGCGACGCCGATGCAGGCGTGCTGGAAAGCGCCCATGCCGTCGCCCGGATGTTCGACGGCCACGTCGAAGCGCTGCATACCCGTCTCGATCCGTCGGAGACCGGCTTCTTCTTCGGCGGAGAAGCGCTCGCGGCCAGCGTGCCCGTGCTGATGGAGGCGATCGAGCGCGATGCCGAGGAGCTCTCCCGCAGGGCGCGGGCGCATTACGACCAGTGGCGTACGACCCACGCCCTTCGCGTCGTCCAGCATCCGGCGGAGGAGCCAGGGGTCACTGTTTCCTGGCAGGAGGCGGTCGGCATGCCGCAACGCGCGCTTGCCCGGGCAGGCCGGCTCGCCGACCTGATCGTCACCTCGCGCCTCACCGACGAGCCGTCCGGGCAGACCCGGGCCGAGTTGGAGACCCTGCTGCTCGAGACCGGCCGCCCGGTGATGCTGGTCCCGCAGGGCGGACGGGTGTCGACCCTGAAGAGAGCGGTCGTCGCCTGGAACGGCAGCATCGAGGCGTCGAGAGCACTCGCCTTCGCCAAGCCCCTGCTGGCCTCGACCGAGGACGTGGTCGTCGCGACCGCGACCGAGCGCGGGATCGAGGCGTGCGATCCGGAACCGGTGATCCGCTATCTGGGCTTCAACGGGATCGGAGCCCGTTCCGTCGTGATCGACGCGACCGGCGGGCTGGGCGCCCGGCTTCTGGAGATGGCGAAGTCCAGCGAGGCCGATTTCGTCGTCATGGGCGCCTATACGCGAAGCCGGGTCCGGCAGCTGATCTATGGCAGCATGACCCGCCACGTCCTTGCCCATGCCGACCTGCCGGTGATGCTCGCGCACTGATCGGCGGGACGGGCAGGGACCGTCAGGAGGCGCCGATTCCGGCGGCCGTCCCGTTACGGGTGAAGCGGCCGGGGGCGAGCGCGTCGGCCGTGATGCCCAGCCCCTGCAGATCGTCCGGGACGGCGTCGCCGAGCAGCAGCGCGGCGGCCAGGCGCGCCATCGCCGGCGCGGTCTGGAAACCGTAGCCGCCCTGGCCGGCCAGCCAGAAGAAGCCGGGAAGATCGTCGTCGAAGCCGACGACCGGAGTCTTGTCGGCGGCGAAGGTCCGCAGGCCCGCCCAGCGGTGGCTGACGCGACGGACGGCCAGGGTGGTCGCCCGTTCCAGCCGGTCGGCGGCGATGGCCACGTCGAGTTCTTCCGGTTGCGCGTCGCAGGGTTCGGTCGGCGTCTCGTCCGCGGGGGACAGCAGCAGCTTGCCGGCGTCCGGCTTGAAATAGAAGGTCTCGCGCGTGTCGACCACGAGCGGCCAGTCGTCGACGGCATGCCCCTGGGCATCGATCAGGCAGGCCGTGCGCCGCTTGGGCGTGAGCCCGACGGCATGCGCCCCGGCCAGCGCGGCGATGCGGTCGGCCCAGGCGCCGGCCGCGTTGACGACGATCCCGGCCTCGACCGTTCCCGCCCGGGTCTCGACGCGCCATCCGCCGGCCGTCCGGGACAGGCCCGTCACCTCGGCATCCGTCAGGACGTCGCCACCTTCCCGGCGCAGGCCGCGAAGGAAGCCCTGTAGAACGACATTGGTATCGATGTCCCGGGCCTCCGGCTCGATCACCGCGCCCGTGACCCGTTCGGGCCGGAGGATCGGCACTCGGGCCAGGACCTCATCGGGCGTGAGCCGCCGGACGCCCGGCGAGAGCGCCGACACCTCTTCCGCCAGCCGGTCGAGCATTGCCGGATCCTCGTCCAGCCCGACCATCATGGTTCCGCGCGGCCCGGTGAGGGCATATCCGTCGAAATCCCGGGGCGGTCGGAAATAGAAGTCCCGGCTTCCGCTGGACAGGGCCCGCACCACCGCATTGCCGTAGGTTTCTGAGAACTGTGCCGCGGACCGGCCGCTTGCGTGGTAGCCGGGCTGCGCCTCCCGCTCCAGCACGAGAACCCGCCGCTGGGGCGCGATCGCCCAGGCCAGGGAGGCGCCGGCAACCCCGGCGCCGATGACGGCAATGTCGGCGACCTGCATCGGATCGTCCTTCGTTCAGTATCGCAAAGCGGCCCGGTCGGGGGCCTCTGTCACGCGCCCAGATAGGCGCGGCGGACCCCGTCATTGGCCAGAAGATTGGGCCCGGTATCGCTCAGCACCATGCGGCCGTTCTCGAGAACATAGCCGCGGTCGGCGATCTGCAGCGCCTGGTGGGCGTTCTGCTCGACCAGGAACACGGTCACGCCTTCCTCGCGGATCGTCCGGATGATGTCGAAGATCTGGGAGATGATCATCGGGGCGAGCCCGAGCGTCGGNTCGTCCAGCAGCAGGAGGCGCGGCCGGCTCATCAGCGAGCGGCCGATCGCCAGCATCTGCTGCTCGCCGCCCGACATGGTGCCGCCGCGCTGGCTGGACCGCTCCCTCAGGCGGGGGAAAAGGGTGAAGACGTGCTCCAGCCCCTCTTCGATCTCCCGCCGGGAGGCATAGAAGGCCCCCATCTGGAGATTTTCGGTGACGGTCAGCTCGGGGAAGATCCGCCGCCCTTCCGGCGAGACCGCGAGCCCCCGGCGCATGATCTCGTGGGTCGGCAGGTGGGTGATGTCCTCGCCTTCGAAGATGACGCGGCCGCTGCTGGCCTGGGGCGAGCCGCAGATGGTCATGAGAAGCGTGGTCTTGCCGGCGCCGTTGGCGCCGATCAACGTCACGATTTCTCCCTTCCGGACCTCGATCGAGACGCCCTGCAGGGCCTCGACGGCCCCGTAATGGGTGTGCACCCGTTCGAGCACCAGCATCAGCTTTCTCCCAGATACGCCTTGATCACCCGCTCGTCGGCCCGGACACGTTCCGGAATATCGGTCGTGATCTGCTTGCCGTGATCCATGACGAGAATGCGGTCCGACACGCCCATGACGAGGCCCATGTCGTGCTCGATCAGCAGCACGGCCACGCCATGATCGCGCCGAAGCTCGTCGATCAGGAGCTGAAGTTCGCGCTTTTCCTGGGGGTTGAGACCCGCCGCCGGTTCGTCCAGCAGCAGGAGCCTCGGTTCCGTGATCATGCAGCGGGCGATCTCCAGCCGCCGCTGATGGCCGTAGGCCAAGGTTCCCGCGGGCCGGTTGGCGAAGGCCCTGAGGCCCACCCGATCCAGCCAGAAGGCGGCGCGCTGGAGCGCTTCCTGTTCGGACCGGCGGAAGCCGGGCGTCTTGAGCAGTCCCGAAACGAGGCCAGTCTTAAGCTGCCGGTGCTGCGCGACCAGCAGGTTCTCGACGGCGGTCAGCTGCTTGAACAGGCGGATGTTCTGGAAGGTGCGGACCAGACCGCGGCGGGCCACCTGATGGCTGGGCTTGCCGGTGATCCGCTCCCCGTCCAGGACGATCTCTCCGGCAAGAGGCTTGTAGAAGCCGGAGACGCAGTTGAAGACGGTGGTCTTGCCCGCCCCGTTCGGGCCGATGATGGCGAAGATCTCGTCCCGCTTGACCGTGAACTCGACGTTGTCGACAGCGACCAGCCCGCCGAACCCCATGCGCAGGCCGGTGACTTCGAGAAGGGCCGAACTCATGTGGGCAACTCCACCTGGGGGCGGGTGGCCGGCAGCAGGCCCTGCGGTCGCCAGATCATCATAAGCACCATGACAAGCCCGAAGATCAGCATGCGGTACTCGGCAAGGCCGCGCGCGATCTCGGGCAGAACGGTGATGAGGATGGCGGCCAGCACGACGCCGAGCTGGGATCCCATGCCGCCCAGGACGACGACGGCAAGGATCAGCGCGGATTCGATGAAGGTGAAGGATTCGGGATTGACCAGCCCCTGGCGGGCGGCGAAGAAGCTGCCGGCAAGGCCGGCGAAGGTCGCCCCGAGGGTGAAGGCGGAAAGCTTGACCGCCGTCGGATTGAGGCCCAGGGACCGGCAGGCGATCTCGTCCTCGCGCAGCGCCTCCCAGGCCCGGCCGATCGGCATCCGGATGAGCCGGTTGGACACGAACCAGGTGAAGACGGCGAGGATCAGCGCCAGCAGGTACATGTAGATGACCATGTGCTGGCTCTGGTAGCTGAGGCCCAGAAGCTCGTGGAAGGTCGTGCCTCCCTCGGTCGAGGCCCGGCGGGTCATCTCGATGCCGAACACGGTCGGCTTCGGGATGCCCGAGATGCCGTCGGGGCCGCCCGTCAGCTCGGTCATGTTGTTCAGCATCAGCCGGATGATCTCGCCGAAGCCGAGAGTGACGATCGCCAGATAATCGCCCCGCAGGCGCAGAACCGGGAAGCCCAGCAGGAAGCCGGCCAGCGCGGCCATGGCCGCTGCGACCGGCAGGCTTTCCCAGAAGCCGAAGCCGAAATAGTTGTAGAGAAGGGCGTAGGTGTAGCCGCCGATCGCATAGAAGCCGACATAGCCGAGATCGAGCAGCCCGGCGAAGCCGACGACGATGTTGAGGCCGAGGCCCAGGACGACATAGATCAGTGCGAGGGTCGCCAGGTCGACGGCGCCCCGGGATCCGAAAAAGGGCCAGGCGAAGCCGATCGCCAGCAGGACGAGCATGCCGATCCGCTGCTGGCGCGGCTGCAGCTGCGGCCAGGCCGGCAGGCGGATGGCCGTCCGTCCGTTCCGGAACAGGTAGGGATGCAGGAGCTGGATCAGGAAGACGGCCGCGGAAGCCAGCACGACCTTGTCCCAGTGCGGGATCAGGGTCAGTTCGAAATTCTGCCGCTGCAGCTGCAGGCCGATGATGGGCGTTACCAGAACGGCGGTCAGAAGCGCCGCTATGGCCGCGTTCTTCAGGTTCTGAGACATCAGACTTTTTCCAGGCGGGATTTGCCGAGAAGTCCGGTCGGCCAGAAGAGCAGCACCAGGACGAGCAGGCTGAAGGCGACGACGTCCTTGTATTGCGAGGGCATGTATCCGGCGGCAAAGGTTTCGGCTAGGCCGAGCACGATGCCGCCGAGCATGGCGCCCGGAATGCTGCCGATGCCGCCCAGGACGGCGGCCGTGAACGCCTTCAACCCGGCGATGAAGCCGATGAAGGGGCTGAGCCGTCCGACCGAGAGGCCGATCAGCATGCCGCCCACGGCGGCGAGGATCGCGCCCAGCATGAAGGTGAAGGAGATGACGCGGTTCGTATCGATGCCCAACAGGTTGGACATCCCCATGTCCTGGGCGCAGGCGCGGCACGCCCGGCCCATGCGGGAATACTGGATGAACAGCGTCAGCGCCACCATCAGCACCACGGTGACGCAGATGATCGCGAGCCGCGAATAGGGCAGGACGACGGAGTAGCCCTCGCCCATCTGGATGTCGATGCCGCCAGCGATCAACTGCGGGACCGACACGTCCCGCGCGCCCTGGCCCAGCGCGACATAGTTCTGCAGCAGGATCGACATGCCGATCGCCGAGATCAGCGGAACGAGCCGGGGTCCGCCGCGCAGCGGCCGGTACGCGAAACGCTCGACGGCGAAGCCGTACCCGGCAGTGACCACGACGGAGACGAGCAGCGCTGCGCCCAGGACGATGGGCAGCGGGACGCCGCTCTGGGCGCCGAGCGCCGTCAGCGTCACGAGGCTCACATAGGCACCGATCATGTAGATTTCGCCATGGGCGAAATTGATCATGCCGATGATCCCGTAAACCATCGTGTAGCCGATGGCGATCAACGCGTAGATCGCTCCCAGGCTCAGCCCGTTGATGAGCTGCTGGGTGAACTGCGGAAGAAAGTCGGCCATGAGCGCCAGCCTGTTACGGCAACCTGAAAATCAGGACGCCCCGGGGATCCGAAGATGCCCGGGGCGTCCGTTCGGCTTCGGATCAGTTCGCCGGGACGCGCGAACCGTCGCTGTTCTGCCGGAAGACGACGAACTCGAACGACTCCAGGTCGCCCTTCTCGTTGTAGGAGACGGGGCCGAGCGGGGTTTCGAACGTGTTCGCGTGGATGTATTCGGCAACCGCGACCGGGTCGGTCGTGCCGGCGCCGGCGATGCCTTCGGCGATGATCTGGACGGCGGCGTAGGCCGGCAGCTGGAAGGCACCCGCGGCGTCGCGGTTCTTCTCCTGGAAGGCCTTCACGATCTCGGCATTGGCCGGGTTCTGGCTGAAGTCGGCCGGTAGGGTCATGAGCATGCCTTCCGAGGCCGGTCCGGCGATGGCCACCAGCTCGGAGTTCGCCACACCTTCCGGTCCCATGAAGCCGGCTTCGAGGCCCAGCTCGCGCGCCTGGCGCAGCAGCAGGCCCATCTCAGGGTGGTAGCCGCCGTAGTAGACGAAGTCGACGCCGGCGGACTTCAGCTTCGTGATCACCGCCGAATAGTCGCTGTCGCCGGCATTGATGCCCTCAAAGACCGCGACCGGGATGTTGGCGGCCTCGAGATCGCGCTTCACGACGGTGGCGATGCCCTGACCGTAGGACTGCTTGTCATGAAGCACGGCCACGGTCTGCGGCTTGATGTGCTCGACGATGTAGCGGGCGGCCACCGGGCCCTGCTGGTCGTCGCGGCCGATCGTGCGGAAGATCGTCGAACGCGGCTTGTCGTCGGTCAGCGCCGGCGCGGTCGCCGACGGCGTGATCATGACGATGCCTTCGTTGTCGTAGATGTCGGCGGCCGGGATGGTCGACCCGGAGCAGACATGCCCCACGACGAAGCGCACGTCGCTGCTGACGATGTTGTTGGCCACGGCCACGGCCTGCTTCGGCTCGCAGGCGTCGTCGAAAAAGACGGCTTCCAGCTGGTCGCCGTTGACGCCGCCGGCCGCGTTAATCATCTCGATGGCGGTGAGCGCGCCTTCCTTGACCATGTCGCCGTACTGGGTAACGGGTCCGGTCATGGGGCCGGCGATGCCGATCTGGATGGTTTCCGCATTTGCCGCACCGGCGACTGCGAAAAGTCCCAGCGCGATTGCTGCCGACCCCTTCCTGGCGGACGGCTTCATCTCGTGATTCCTGCCCACGGCAACTCTCCTATCTCAAGAACGTGGAAACTGACCTATTAAAATCCCAGCAATACTGGAGGAAAACACCGAAACGCAATGTGAATTTGCAACGTTCGGGCGAGATGCGGTCCCGGGTCTCGACCGGGGACCTATTTCCGGGATCCGGCGCCGGATGGCTTGCCGAATCCCGCCCGGCGCAGCGCGTCGGCGAGGGCGCCGCCGCCGGCCTCCTTCCGGGGTTCCGGACGCCTGGCATGCGCGGCTTTCCGGTCCGGCCGCGCCGCGGCGCCGTCGCCGGAACGGTCGGTGCCGCGCTTGGCCGGCTTGTCGCCGATCGGGTCGTCCAGGCGCATGGTCAGCCCGATCCGGCGCCGCTGCAGGTCGATCTCGACCACCTTCACGCGCACGATGTCGCCGGGCTTCGCCACGGTCCGCGGGTCCTTTACGAAGGTCTTCGACATGGCCGAGATGTGGACGAGCCCGTCCTGATGGACGCCCACGTCGACGAAGGCGCCGAAGGCGGCGACATTGGTGACGACGCCCTCCAGGATCATGCCCGGTTCCAAGTCCTCGATCTTCTCGACCCCTTCGCGGAAGCTGGCCGTCTGGAACGCCGGGCGCGGATCGCGGCCCGGCTTCTCCAGTTCCGCCAGGATGTCGGTAACCGTCGGCAGGCCGAAGGTGTCGTCGGTAAACGCCTCCGGGGACAGCGAGCGCAGCACCGGCGTATTGCCGATCAGCGCCTTGATGTCGCTGCCGGTGGCCTTCAGGATCCGGTGCACGACGGGATAGGCCTCGGGGTGGACGGCGGAGGCGTCGAGAGGATCGTCGCCGTCGGGAATGCGCAGGAAGCCGGCGCAAAGCTCGAATGCCTTCGGGCCCAGGCGGGGAACCGCCTTCAGCTGTTCCCGGTTGCGGAAGGGGCCGTGTTCGTTCCGGTGCAGAACGATGTTCTGCGCAAGCCCTTCGCCGATGCCCGAAACGCGGGCCAGCAGCGGGACCGAGGCCGTGTTTACGTCGACGCCGACCGCGTTCACGCAGTCCTCGACCACGGCGTCGAGAGAGCGGGACAGCTTGTGCTCGCTCAGATCGTGCTGATACTGGCCGACGCCGATGGATTTCGGGTCGATCTTGACCAGCTCGGCCAGGGGGTCCTGCAGCCTTCGCGCGATGGAGACCGCGCCGCGCAGCGACACATCGAGATCCGGCAGCTCCTGCGAGGCGTAGGCCGACGCCGAATAGACGGAAGCCCCGGCTTCGGACACGACGATCTTGGTGAGCTTGAGCTCCGGATGGCGGCGGATCAGCTCGGCCGCCAGCCGGTCGGTCTCGCGCGATGCGGTACCGTTGCCGATCGCGATCAGCTCGACCCCGTGCGCCCGGGCAAGGCGCGCCAGCTCGGCGATGGATTCGTCCCAGCGGCGCTGCGGCTCGTGCGGGTAGATGGTGGAGGTGGCGGCGACCTTGCCGGTGCCGTCCACGACCGCGACCTTCACGCCCGTGCGGTAGCCGGGGTCCAGCCCCATGGTCGGGCGGGAGCCGGCGGGCGCGGCCAGCAGCAGGTCCCTCAGATTGCCCGCGAAGACGGTGACCGCCTCTTCTTCAGCGGCCTGCCACAGCCGCGTGCGGAGATCGATGCCCAGATGGACGAGGATCCGGGTCCGCCACGCCCATCGGACGGTTTCGGCCAGCCAGCGGTCGCCCGGACGCCCCCGGTCGACGATCCCGAACCGCCGCGCGATGCGCTGCTCGTAGAGGCTGGGGCCGCTGTCCTGGGCTGTTTCCGGCCCGTCCGGTTCGATCCGGAGCTCCAGGACCTCTTCCTTCTCTCCCCGGAACAGCGCGAGGACCCGGTGGGAAGGCAGCTTNGCGAGGGGTTCGGCGAAGTCGAAATAGTCGGAGAACTTGACCCCCGCTNTCTCCTTGCCCTCTCGTACGCGGGAGGTGAGGCGGCCGCGGGCCCACACCTCCTCGCGCAGGGCGCCGATCAGGTCGGCGTCCTCGCTGAAGCGTTCGACCAGGATGGCGCGGGCGCCGTCCAGCGCCTCGGCCACCGTGGCCGGCTGGTTCTCGCCGCCCGCGAACTCGGCCGCGACGACCTCGGGATCGTTCTCGGGATGGGCCAAAAGGGCGTCCGCCAGCGGCTCCAGCCCTGCCTCGCGCGCGATCTGGGCCTTGGTCCGGCGCTTGGGCTTGTAGGGAAGATAGATGTCCTCGAGCCTGGCCTTGGTGTCGGCGGCCTCGATCAGCGCCTTCAGGCCATCGTCCAGCTTGCCCTGCTCGCGGATGCTGTCCAGGATCGCCTGGCGCCGTTCCTCCAGCTCCCGCAGGTAGCGCAGCCGCTCTTCCAGCGTTCTGAGCTGCGCGTCGTCCAGCCCTCCCGTCGCCTCCTTCCGGTACCGGGCGATGAACGGGACGGTTGCCCCGCCGTCGAGCAGGTCGACGGCGGCCGCAACCTGCCGGTCGTGGACGCCGAGTTCTTCTGCGATGCGCTGGTTGATCGAAGTCATCTGATTCCGTAAGGGCGGTCGGGACGAGCCATGGGGCGACGCTTCTAGCCCATGGCCGGGACCCGGGTCAAAGCGTCATCCGGTGGAACGGGGAAAGGCAGGCGGAACCGCTGCCGGGCCTCAGCCGCCGACGATGCCCGCCCACAGGTCGCGGACGCTGGAGGCATTGGCCGGCGGGCGTCGGGTGAAGGTTTCGATCGGGCCGGCCGGCTGGCCCGCTGCGTCCAAACGGGCGCGAATGCCCCAGAATCCCAGATCGCCTCCCGGCATGCCGTAGCGGGTGTCCATCGCTTCGACAACCGCGCCGCCATCCGGCTGATCCGCCACCTGCCAGTAGAGATTGTTCATCGAGAACCAGTCGAAGAGGCGGGCCTCCGGCGTGCGGGCGACGGTCTCGATGCGCGGGTCGTCGGTCTTTGCGAAGCTCAGCCAGTCGACCGGGCGGTCGACCAGGACCGACCGATAGCCGACGAGGACGCTCTCCGGGGTTTCCGCGACGATGCGCCGGTACCACGGCTGGAACAGGGTCGGATAGGCGGTCACCCGCGTCGCCTCCGGAAACTCCCGGCGGGCGGCGGCCTCCAACTCGGCGTTGATGGCCCAGCCCATGAGCGTGTAGGCGGAAATGAAGAGAAGGGCGGCAGCCGCCGCATCCTGCGCAAGTCGGGGGCGCCGGCGCATGCCGATCCCGACAACCAGGGCCGCTGCGAGGGCCAGGCTGTAGATCGGGTCGATGATCGGCATCGCATTGATGGCGAAGCGCATGCGCGAGAAGGGCGCCAGAAGCTGGGTCCCGTAGCTCGTGAACACGTCGATCAAGGGATGCGTCAGGAGCGCCAGGATCGCGAGATAGATCCACGCCCGGCGCCGGGCCGTGCCCTGGGCCTCGCCCTCGGTCGGGAACCGTCGTCGATCCCAACGCCAGAGAAGCCATCCGAGAAGCGGTCCCAGGATCGGGCCGAAGAAGATCGAATGGGTGATGCCCCGGTGGTAGAGCCAGGTCGCGAACTCGCCGCCGATCCAGCCGGCGGCGACGTCGAGATCGGGAATGAGGGCTATGGCCGCGCCGGCAGCGATGGCGCGCCGGCCCAGTCGCCCGCGAAATCCGACCTGTGCGACGGTCGCGCCGAAAAGCATTTGTGTAACGGTGTCCATGGGTCGAACCTTAGTGGGAAGCGGCCGAGCGCACTATGCCGTTCGACAAGCGGTCATGCCCGTCCTGGATCACGAGCGGGGAACCTGGCATGCTTTATTCCATCCTGATCTACGATGTCGACGAGGCCGTGGACGCCCTGAGCCCCGAGGAGGATGCCGCCCTCATGGCGAGGCATCTCGCGGTGCAGGACAGGCTGAGGGTCGAAGGGAAGCTCGGTCCCGTGGTCCGGCTGTCGCCCTCCGCCGCCGCCAGGACCCTCCGGCCCGGGGACGAGCCGCTGGTCACGGACGGCCCCTTCGCCGAAACCAAGGAGCAGCTGCTCGGGCTCTATGTCGTCGATTGCGCCACGGCGGACGAGGCGGCCGAAATCGCGCACTCGCTCCCGGTCCTGAGCGGCGTGTTCGAAATCCGTCCGGTCAGGGCATTCTTCCCGGGCGGCGAGCTGACCCTCGCGGACCAGGCGTAAGCGACTGTCGGAATCGGGCGGTCCCGTTCGTCCTGTGTCGGTCACCAGTGCAACAGGGAGAGCCGTCATGTCCGAAAGCCTCCGCCACGAAAGCCCCCGAGTGGCCTCGAGGGAAGAATGGCTTGCCCTCCGGAAGGAATTGCTGGCCGAGGAAAAGGAACTCACCCGGGCCCGCGACGCGCTGAACGCCCGGCGACGCAGTCTGCCCATGGTGCGGATTGACAAGGAATACCCGTTCGAAGGGCCGGCAGGGCGCGTGACCCTTGCCGACCTGTTCGACGGCCGCCGCCAGTTGATCGTCTACCACTTCATGTTCGGCCCCGACCGCGAGGAGGGCTGTCACATGTGCTCCTTCGTCGTGGACAATATCGGGCATCTCGCGCATCTGCATGCCCGCGACACCTCGCTGGTCCTGGTGTCCCGGGCGCCCTATGCCAGGATCGAGCCTTTCCGGCGGCGGCTGGGCTGGTCGGTCCCGTGGTTTTCTTCCGTCGGCAGCGACTTCAACTACGATTTCCACGTGACGATGGACGAGGGCGTCGCCCCGGTCGAGTACAACTACCGGGACAAGGAGACCCTGGAGCGGCTGGGCCAGACCTATCACATGAGCGGCGAGCAGCCGGGGGCGAGCGTCTTCCTGCGGGACGGCGATGCCGTCTATCACGCCTATTCGACCTACGGGCGCGGCCTGGACCTGCTTATCGGGACGTACAACTGGCTGGACCTGACTCCGCTCGGCAGGCTCGAGGGCTGGGGCGGCATGCCCGATCTCGACGGCAAGGGGCAGTTCTGGGTGCGCCACCACGACCGGTATAAGTGAGCGGTGTGGCACCTCTGACGGGGGCCGCCCAGCGCCGCCCGAGGCGGAGCATCTTGTCCGCGCGCGGCCGGGATCGCCTGACCTCCGGACCGGGCCCGGGACCGGCCACGGCGATCCGCTGAACCGCCCCGGGAGTCATACGCCCAGGGACACCGCGCTCGGCTCAGTTCTCGGCTGCCCGTCGGTCGTCGGCGCCGAAGGCGGACAGCAGCGCCTCCTTGGCGGCTTTGACGTGCCGGCGCATCAAAAGCTCCGCCAGTTCGGGGTCACGGTCCGCGATCGCGTCGATGACGCGCCGGTGCTCCTTCCATGCCATCAGCCCGCGACCGGCCACCGTCCTGTGCCGGCGACGGCACAATTGCAGCAGGGGGTAGAACTGGTCACAGAGCAGGCCGGCCAGGACCGGGTTCCGACTGCCCCGGGCGACGCGGACGTGGAAGTCCGTGTCCGGGTCGCCCTGGATGTAGCCGGCGGAGGGGTCGCGGTGCAGCGCTTCTCCGTGCTGCCGGACGAGCGCCTGCAGGTCCCGGACCTCGTCATCGCTCATCTCGGTCGCGGCGAGGCGCGCTGACATGCCTTCCAGGGCCTCCCGCACATCCAGCAGCGCCAGGTAGTCGGCGAGGCTGGGGCTGACGACCCGGGCCCCGTGATTGGCGACATGGATTACCAGGCCACGCTCCTGAAGCCGGCGGATGGCCTCCCGGATGGGGGCCCGGCTGGCGCCCAGCTTCTGGGCGAGGACAGGTTCGCTGAGCTTCTCTCCCGGGCGGATCTCTCCGGACAGAATGGCTTCCGAAAGCTGCTGATAGATGGACCCGGACAGGTCCGAAGCGCCCTCGCTCGGCGGTGGAGACGGCCGATTTCTCGCATGATTGTCGACATCTTTTGCATTGACGGACATGGGCACCCTTAGCCTTGCTCCAGAATCCGGCTTGCAAATTGAGCCGGCTGACCTAACCTGTCGACATAATAAGAATTCGGGAGAACGCAATGCTCAAGAAAGGTCTTCTGGCTGCAGCCTTGTTTCTTGCGCCCGCTTTCGCCTCGGCACAGGACTTCACGCCGCGCAATCCGGAATGCATCGCGCCGGCCGCGCCGGGCGGCGGCTTCGACCTGACGTGCCGGCTCACGTCCCGGATGCTGAACGAGCTCGGCATCGTCGATCCGACCATCCGCACGGTGAACCTGCCGGGCGGCATCGGTGCGGTTGCCTACAATACGATCCAGGCTCAGCGCGCCTCCGACCCCAACGTGATCGTTGCGGTTTCGACGGGTTCCTGGGTCAACCTGGCGCAGGGCAAGTTCGGCCGCTTCACCGAGAACGACGTCCGTTGGCTGGGCGCCATCGGCGCCGACTACGGCGTGCTGGCCGTCCGCGCGGACAGCCGGTTCCAGACCCTTCAGGACCTCGTGGATACGCTGAAGAGCGATCCTCAGTCGGTGGCCATCGGTGCCGGCGGCACCGTGGGAAGCCAGGACTGGACGAAGCCGGCGCTGGTGCTGAAGGCGGCCGGTGTGGACCCGAAGTCCATGCGCTATCTGGCCTATGAGGGCGGCGGTGAGGCCATGGCCGCCCTGCTGGGTGGCCACATAGAAGTCTTCCCCGGCGACGCCTCGGAGATCCGCGGCCAGCTCGCCGCGGGCGAGATCCGTCTTCTTGCCGTGTTCGCGGAAGAACGCCTCCCCGGCGAACTGGCCGACGTGCCGACGGCCAAGGAGCAGGGCTATGACGTCCAATGGCCGATCGTCCGCGGCTTCTACGTGCCGCCCAAGATCACCGACGAGCAGTATGCCTATTGGGTCGATGCCATCAGGCGCCTGAACGCGGACCCGGAATGGCAGAAGGCCCGGGAGGAACAGGGGCTCTACCCCTATGACCTCGTCGGGGCCGAGTTCGACGCCTTCGCCAAGAAGCAGACCGAGGCGTTCCGCGCCCTGGCTGCCGAAATCGGACTGGCGGCCCAGTAGGCGACCAGCAACAAGGCGCCACCAGAGGCGGATACATCCATGATCGTGGACCGTATTCTCGGGATCGTCTTCCTGGCCGTCGCAATCGGCGCGGCTTGGCATGCGCAGACCCTCGACGTTCCCTTCGCGGCCGATCCGGTGGGGCCGAGGGTTTTCCCCACCCTGGTGGCGCTCCTTCTCGGTGCCTGCGGCGCCGCGATCCTGTTCCGCCCGCAGAAGGGGAACTGGGAAATCGGACATGTCGGGCGCGTCGTCCTCGTGACCGTCGCGTCGGTCGTCTATCCCTACCTGCTGGGCCCGATCGGTTTCGTGCCGGCGACGTCCTGCCTGTGCTTCCTGCTGGCGCTGGCCTTCGGGGCCCGCCCCCTCGCCAGCGCCGTCAGCGCCGTCGTGACGTCCTTCGTCTTCCTGCTGGTTATCGACTACCTGCTTGACCTCCCCCTGCCTCGAGGCCCGTTGGGGATCTGATGGACTCCTTCTCCTCTCTTCTTCTCGGCTTCCAGGTCGCATTCTCGCCGCTCAATCTCGGCCTGGGATTCGCCGGCGTCGCGCTGGGGACGGCGGTCGGCGCCTTGCCCGGCATCGGCCCGATCAACGCGGTCGCTCTGCTCCTGCCCCTGTGCTTCGCGCTGCAGCTGCCGCCGGAAAGCGCTCTGATCCTGCTGGCAGGGATCTATTACGGCAGCGGATATGGCGGGCGCATCTCGTCTATCCTGCTCAACATCCCCGGCGATCCGGGGCTCGTCATGACGACCATCGACGGCTATCCGCTGGCCAAGGCCGGGCGGGGCGCGGCGGCGCTTGCGATCAGCGGCATCGGCAGCTTCGTCGGCGGCACGCTGGCGGTGGTGCTGCTGACCTTCCTCGCGGTTCCGCTGGCGCGGGTCGCCGTGTCCTTCGGGCCTTCCGAATACGTCGCCCTGATGGTGCTGGCCTTTGCCCTGCTCACGACCATGGGCAGCGGCAATGCGGCCAAGACCTGGGCGGCCATTGCCCTCGGCCTGCTGCTGGCCATGATCGGCATCGACGGCGGCTCGGGCGTCGAACGGTTTACCTTCGGCTCGCTGGAGCTGCTCGGCGGGATCGATTTCACCGCCCTGACGATCGGCCTGTTCGCGGTGGCCGAAGTCCTGATCCTGGTGGAACGCCCGCTGGTCGGGGCAGTATCCCGCCTCGGCTCGGGCCCGGGCCTCAGGATCAAGGAAGTCGCGGCCTGCCTGCCGACCATGCTGCGCTCGACCGGTGTCGGCTTCGTGCTCGGCGTTCTGCCGGGGGCGGGCGCGTCGATCTCCTCGGCCGTGGCGTACACGCTGGAAAAGCGGCTGGTCGATCGCGGCACCTTCGGCAAGGGCGACATGAGGGGTCTTTCCGCCCCGGAGACCGCCGACAATGCGGCCCAGACGGGATCCATGGTGCCGATGCTGGCTCTCGGCATCCCGGGGTCGGGGACAACGGCGGTCCTGCTCGGGGCGCTGCTCATGTATTCGATTACCCCGGGGCCGCTCCTGTTCACCCAGCGCCCGGAAATCGCCTGGGGCCTGATCGCGTCGATGTATATCGGCAACGTCATGCTGCTGGTCCTGAACCTGCCCCTGGTCGGACTCTTCGCCCGTCTGCTGCTGGTCCCGGCCTGGATCCTCTATCCCGGCATCCTCGCGCTATCGTTCGCGGGCGTGTACGCCGTCTCGAACTCTCATTTCGAGCTGCTGGTAACGACCGTGATCGGCGTCGGCGCCTACCTGTTGCGGAAGGCGAACGTGCCGCTGATCCCGCTGATGCTGGCCTTCGTGCTGTCCCGTCTGCTGGAGGACAATTTCCGCCGGGCGCTTTCGCTGTCGGACGGCAATCCCGTCATCCTCTTCAATTCGGTGACCAGCGTCCTGCTGTGGGTCCTGGCCGTGGCGTCGATTCTCGGGCCGCACGTGCTGGCCGTTCTCAGGAAGCGGCGGGTCGCGGCGACCCTCGACGGCTAATCAGCCCGTCCGCACCGACCTGAGTTCAAAGGAATACCGAATCCATGACCTATCTTGTTGCGTCCGAACTCGATCCGCGCCGCCCCGGCGACCGTTTCCGTGAGCTGCTTGCCCGGCCGCAGATCCTGCGGATCCCCGGCGCCTACAACGGGCTTTCGGCGCTCCAGGCGCGGGATGCCGGATTCGAGGCCCTCTATCTTTCGGGGGCGGCGATGAGCGCCTCCATGGGGCTGCCCGATCTCGGCGTGATCACGGTCGACGAGGTCGCGTTCTTTATCCGGCAGATCGCCCGGGCTTCCCAACTGCCGCTGCTGGTTGACGGCGACACCGGGTTCGGCGGCGTCCTCAACGTCATGCACATGGTCCGCGTCTTCGAGGACGCGGGTGCTGCCGCCGTCCATATCGAGGACCAGCTGCTGCCCAAGAAGTGCGGGCATCTGAACGACAAGAAACTGGCTGATCCCGAGGAGATGGCGGCCAGGATCGCAGCGGCGGTGAAAGCGCGCCGCGACCTGGTCATCATCGCGCGGACCGACGCCGCTGCCAGCGAAGGGCTGGAGGGCGCGGTCGCGCGGGCCCGGCTCTATCTCGAAGCCGGGGCCGACGCGATCTTTCCCGAGGCGCTGCATTCGGCGGAAATGTTCCGCGAATTCGCGCGCCGCATGCCGGGCGTGCCGCTGCTCGCCAACATGACGGAGTTCGGCCGCACGCCGTTCTTCACGGCCGCCGAGTTCCAGGAAATGGGGTATCGGATGGTGATCTGGCCGGTCAGCGCGTTGCGCGTCGCGGCGAAGGCGCATGAGGCGCTCTATGCCGACATCGTCCGGGACGGCAGCACCCGGAACGCCATCGACCGAATGCAGACCCGCAAGGAGCTGTACGAAACGATCCGGTACTTCGACTACGAATCGCTCGACCAGTCCATCCTGAGGACGGTTGTGCCGGACGGCATGCCTCCCCGGGACTGAACGCCGGTCGAGCCCGGCCTTGTCGGGCCGGGCTCGTTTCATCGGCAATCCTGGTGGGAGACGGGACGGGTGCCATTATCCCTTCGGTCCCGGGCCGGCCAGGCGCCGCTTTGCGGCCTCGACCGTATTGCTCAGGAGACAGGCGATCGTCATGGGGCCGACGCCGCCGGGTACGGGAGTGATCGCCCCGGCGACCTCGCGCGCTTCGTCGAAGGCGACGTCGCCGACCAGACGACCCTTGCCCGAGGCGTCGCCGCTTGCGGGAGGCAGGCGGTTGATCCCGACATCGATCACGATGGCGCCCGGCTTGATCCAGTCGCCCCGGATCATTTCCGGACGGCCGACCGCCGCGACCAGGATGTCGGCGCGCCGGCAGAGCGCCGGGAGATCGCGCGTCCTGGAATGCGCCGTGGTGACCGTGCAGTTCTCATCGAGAAGGAGATGGGCCATCGGCTTTCCGACAATGGCCGAGCGGCCCACCACCACGGCGTCGAGGCCCGTCAGATCGGCGCGGACGTGCCTCAGCAGAAGCAGGCAGCCCAGCGGCGTGCACGGGACGATGCCGCCGGACCCGACGGCAAGGCGCCCGACATTCTCCGGATGGAAGCCGTCGACATCCTTGGCGGGATCGATGGCCTCGATCACCTTGCCGGCGTTGATCTGCGGCGGCAGCGGCAACTGCACCAGGATGCCGTCGACCCGGGGATCGGCGTTGAGCTGACGGACGAGGGCGAGAAGCTCCTTCTCGGATGTATCCGCGGGCAGGCGATGCTCGAACGAGGCCATGCCGGCGGCGACCGTCTGCTTCGCCTTGGTGCGGACATAGACCTCGCTCGCCGGGTCGTTGCCGACCAGGACGACCGCCAGTCCCGGCTTGATGCCGTGGTTCTCGCCGAGTCGCCTTACGGTCTCGGCGACCTCGCCGCGCAGTTCGGCCGCGATCGCAGCGCCGTCGATGATGTTTGCAGTCATGAGTTCAGTCCCGGAAGACGACGGTCTTGGAGCCGTTGAGGATCACCCGCCCGTCCAGATGCCAGGCGATCGCGCGCGACAGCACGCGGCGCTCGATGTCGCGGCCCTTGCGGACCAGATCCTCGGGCGTGTCGTGATGACTGATCCGCTCCACGTCCTGCTCGATGATCGGCCCTTCGTCCAGATCGGCCGTGACGTAGTGAGCGGTCGCGCCGATCAGTTTCACGCCGCGCGAATGCGCCTGGTGATAGGGCTTGGCGCCCTTGAAGCCCGGCAGGAACGAGTGATGGATGTTGATGCACCATCCGGAAAGCTTGGCGGCCAGCCCGTCGGACAGGATCTGCATGTAGCGCGCCAGGACGACGAGGTCGGTTCCGGTCTGCTGGATGATGTTCCACAGCTGGGTTTCCTGCTCGAGCTTGGTGCTCTTGGTCACGGGCAGGTAATGGAACGGAATCCCGTCGAAGTCGAGATGGGCGTAGGTCGAACGCGGATGGTTCGAGACGATGCCGACGATGTCCATCTCGATCTCGCCGGTACGCCAGCGATAGAGAAGATCGGCAAGGCAGTGGTCGTGGTTCGAGACCAAGAGCAGGACCCGCTGCTTCTCCCGTCGGCTGCGGATCGTCCAACGCATGGCGAACTTCTCCGCGACCGGGTCGAAGCGTTCGCGCACCCGGTCGATCGAGGCGTCGTCTTCGACGAGGTCGAATCTGACCCGCATGAAGAAGCGCCCCGTCTCGGTGTCGTCGAACTGATGCGCTTCGAGGATGTTGCAGCCGTTCTCGAAAAGATGCGTCGCGACGGCGGAAACGAGGCCGGGGCGGTCCGGGCAGGACAGAGAAAGAATGAAGTCTTCGGCGGACATGGGGTACCGTTCCCTCGGAAGGTTCGATCGTCGGGTGATGGGTGGAACTGGGGTGGATTTGGCTGGAGCGCGCGCCCGCGCGGCCGTCAACCTCGGCCGGGCGAAGCCGCCGGACGGGGAGAAACGGTCAGCCCGAACTCCGCTGCCGATGACGCGAGCCAGTGCCAGAAGCTGCCGGCCATGCTGCGGAACATCGCAATTTCGTAAGTCGGCGCGTCGTCGATCTGCCAGAGCGTCACGCCTATCTGGCCGATGGCCGTGACGGCGGCATCGTCCGGCGTGAACGCCCGCGGATGGAGATCGATGGGGACGCCCTTGGCCAGCGCCTGGCGTACGCAGGGACCGCCGATCCGCAGAACCGCCAGGCCGTCGGACTGGTCGGTGACCATGGCAAGCCCGGCGAGATCGCGGGCAAGATCCTCGACCCACCCTTGGTCGCCGGTGCCGGTCGCCAGCCATTTGCCGCGCCCCGTGCCGATGAAGGCGACATCGCCGGCGGTCACGCGACGCGGGCCGTCCGGCAGTTCCAGGCCATGCCGCTCGCGGATGCGGGCACGGAGCGCCTGCTCCTGGCCGGACCGGGCGATGACGGTGGCAAGGCCCATGCCGCACCGGTCTTCTACCGAAAGTCCGGGGCGTTCGGCGTTCCCCTGGTTCGTCAGGAGGCCGTCGAAGGCGGAGCGTGTCGACAGGGTTCCGATGTCAGGCATGAAGGCGCGCTCCCTCCGGATCGACAAAGACGGGCGAACAGATCTCGACCTCGGTGTCGCGGTTGCGCACCGGGTCATAGGCGCGGATGCGCTCTCCGATCCGCTGGGGGCCCCTTGCGACGAGGCCGAGGCCGATCCAGTGGCCGAGCGTCGGCGAATACACGACGGAGGTCATATAGCCCTGGTCGTTGTCTGCCGTCGGCGCGGCGCCGAGATCGAGGAAATGGGCGCCGGCATGCAGCCGCTGGCTGCGGTCGACCGGCTTGAGTCCGACGAGCGTCGGCCGGTTGGGATCCGTCAGGGCCGGCCGGCCGGCCATCACGCGACCGATGAAGTCCTTCTTCTTGGACATCATCCGGCCGAGCCCGAGATCGCTCGCGGTGGTATGGCCATTGAGCTCGTTTCCGGCGGCATGGCCCTTCTCGACCCGCATGACGCCGAGCGCCTCGGTGCCGTAGGGCGTCACGCCCAGATCGGCGCCGGCCTCCATGAGGGCGCGGACCAGCGCATCCCCGTAGCGGGCGGGCACGGCGATTTCGTAGGCAAGCTCGCCCGAGAAGGAGAGGCGGAACAGCCGGGCGCGCACGCCGCCGAGCGGGAATTCGGCGCAGGCGAGATAGGGGAACGCCTCGTTGGAAAGATCCACGGTCGGGCCGAACAGACGCTGCAGCAGTTCCCGCGAACGCGGGCCGGCAACCGCGTACTGGGCCCATTGTTCGGTGATCGACACCATCGCGACGTCGAGNTCCGGCCACAGCACCTGATGGCAGAACTCCAGGTGCTGCATGACCTTGCCGGCGTTCGCCGTCGTGGTGGACATGACGTAGAGGTCGTCCGTCAGCCGTGCCGTCGTGCCGTCGTCCATGACGAAGCCGTCCTCGCGCAGCATGACGCCGTAGCGCGCCTTGCCGACCGGCAGCGTGGAGAAGGTGTTGATGTAGACCCTGTCGAGGAAGGTCCCGACATCGACACCGGACAGCGCGATCTTGCCGAGCGTGGAGACGTCGCAGATGCCGACGCCGTTGCGGACGGCATTCACTTCGCGCACCACGCTCTGCAGCCAATCCGTCTCGCCCGGGCGGGCGAACCACTGCGCGCGCAGCCAGAGCCCGGTTTCCACGAAGACCGCGCCCTGTTCGCGGGCCCAGTCATGGCCCGCGGTAAGCCGTGTCGGCTTGAAGTGACGGCCGCGATGCGGGCCGGCGAAGGCGCCGATCGCCACGGGCACATGCGGCGGGCGGAACCGGGTGGTGCCGGTTTCCGGGATCGAACGGCCGGTCAGCTCGGCCATGATGGCGAGCCCGTTGACGTTGCTGGTCTTCCCCTGGTCGGTCGCCATGCCCAGCGTCGTGTAGCGCTTCAGATGCTCGACCGCGGTGAAGCCTTCGCGTGCCGCAAGCGCGATGTCCTTGGCGGTGACGTCGTGCTGGAAGTCGACGAAGGCCTTGCCCTTGGAATCCGCGACGTGCCACAGCGGCGATATGCCCGTCGCCTCGTCGCTGGCCTCCGGGATCTCTGCGGCGGGCGCGGCAAAGCCCGCCGCGCCGGCGGCGGCCGCGCCGCTTTCCGCGCCGGTCGACAGGGCGTCGGCAAGCGAAAGGCGGCCGGCGGCGGCCCCGGCGACGACCATGCCTTTCGGCAGCGCGCCGGGCACGAAGGCCGCGATCTCGTCGGACCAGCGCGGCGTCGAGCCGAGATGCGTGGTCAGGCCTAGATTCGGGGTCCAGCCGCCGGCGATGGCAAGGAGGTCGGCCTCTATGCGAGCCCGGCGTCCGTTGGCGTCGATCAGGTCGAAAGCCTTCACGCCGCGGCCGCCATGGACGTCGGAAACTTTCGCGCCCAGGTAGACCCGGGCGCCGGCCCTCTCGGCCGCCTTGATGAAGGCGGCGGGCGCTTCCGGGCGGGCGTCGAGCACGGCTTCGACCGGGATGCCCGCGGCGGCAAGGGCCTCGACCGTCCGCCACCCGTCGTCGCCGGTCGTGAAGACCGCGGCGCGCCGGCCTGGGGTCGCGCCGAAGCGGCCCACATAGGTCCGCACGGCGGAGGCCAGCATCACGCCGGGCCGGTCGTTCCCGCCGAAGACGATCGGGCGTTCCACGGCGCCCGTGGCTAGAACCGCCGAGCGGGCGACGATCTTCCACAGGCGCTGGCGGGGCTGATGGGGGGGCGGGACCGGCATGTGGTCGCCGACGCGTTCGATCGCCCCGTAGGTCCCGCCGTCATAGACGCCGAAGACGGCGGTACGCCGCATGATCCGGACGTCGGGCAGGGCGGCAAGCTCCGCTTCGACCGCGCGCGCCCATTCGGCGCCTGGCCGGCCCGAAACCTCCTGCCGTTCGGAATTGAGCCGGCCGCCCAGGATGAAGTCCTCGTCGCACAGGATGACGCGGGCGCCCGCCCGGCCGGCCGTCAGCGCTGCCATCAGCCCGGCGGGGCCGCCGCCGATGACCAGCACGTCGCAGAACGCGTGCGCCTTCTCGTAGCGGTCCGGGTCTGGTTCGGTGCTGGCCCGGCCGAGCCCGGCGGCGCGCCGGATCAGGGGCTCGTACACCCGCTCCCAGAAGGCGGCCGGCCACATGAAGGTCTTGTAGTAGAAGCCGGCGACGAACAGCGGCGAGAGCACGGAATTGATCGCGCTGACGTCGAAGGCGAGGGAGGGCCAGCGGTTCTGGCTCGCCGCCTCGAGCCCGTCATAGAGCTCGACCGTCGTGGCCTTGGTGTTCGGTTCGCGGCGGGCCCCGGTGCCGATCTCGACCAGGCCGTTCGGCTCTTCCGGGCCCGCGGCGAGCAGGCCGCGAGGCCGGTGATACTTGAACGAGCGACCGACCAGGCGCACCCCGTTCGCGACGAGGGCCGAGGCCAGCGTGTCGCCGCGATAGCCCTGGTAGGTCTTGCCGTCGAAGCGGAAGCCGACCGGGGCGTTGCGGTCGATCAGGCCGCCTTGGGCAAGCCGGTTCGGCTGCGGGATCCGGTCGGGCTTCATTGGGCGGCCTCCTCATGGGCGAAGGCGACCGACCGGATCTCATGGGTGCGGGTGTCGCGCTCGACGACCAGCCAGCCATGGCAGCCTGCTCCGTGATACCAGTATTCCCGGTGTGGGCCGGCTGGATTGTCGCGAAGGTAGACGTAATCGTGGAACTGTTCGGCGGCATCGGCAACGGACGGATCCGGCCGCGTTCCGTTCGCGTCGCCGAGATAGGTGAATTCGTGCACGTCACGCTCGCCGCAGAACGGGCATCGTATGCGCATGTTCAGAAGCCTTAATGGAGATTGGGCTGGGCGCCCTGGCCCTTCTCGTCGATGAGATGGCCGGTGGCGAAACGGTCGAGCCGGAAGGCGGCGCCCGCCGGATGGGGCACGTCGTGCGCGATCAGATGGGCGAAGCACCAGCCGGACGCCGGCGTCGCCTTGAAGCCGCCATAGCACCATCCGGCGTTGAGGTAGAGGCCGTCGACCGGCGTCCGATCGATGATCGGGGAGCCGTCCATGGACATGTCCATAATGCCGCCCCAGCTCCGCAGCAGGCGCACGCGGCCGATCATGGGCATCAGCGCCATGCCGCCCTCGCAGACATCCTCCACCGTCGGCAGGTTGCCGCGCTGGGCGTAGCTGTTGTAGCCGTCGATGTCGCCGCCGAAGACAAGGCCGCCCTTGTCCGACTGGCTGATGTAGAAATGTCCCGCCCCGAAGGTGACGACGCCCGGAAGCAGCGGCTTGAGCCCTTCCGAGACGAACGCCTGCAGGACGTGGCTTTCGATCGGAAGGCGCAGGCCGGCCATCGCGGCGACGCGCGACGAATTTCCGGCGACGGCAAGCGCGATCTTCCGTGCCCGGATCGTGCCGCGCGTCGTCTCGACGGCCACGGCCCTGCCGTTCTCGATGCGAAAGCCGGTGACTTCGCAGTTCTGGACGATGTCTACGCCGCGGTCGCTCGCGCCGCGCGCATAGCCCCAGGCCACGGCGTCGTGCCGCACCGTGCCGCCGCGCGGCTGCAGCAGGCCGCCCTGGATCGGGAACCGCGCATCGTCGAAGTTGAGGAAGGGCAGCATCTTCCGCACGGCATCGCGGTCGAGCAGCTCGGCATCGACGCCGTGAAGCCGCATCGCATTGCCGCGCCGGGCAAAGGCATCCCGCTGGGCGTCCGAATGGAACAGGTTCAGGACCCCGCGCTGGCTCACCATCGCGTTGTAGTTGAGGTCCTGCTCCAGCCCCTCCCACAGCTTCATCGACAGCTCGTAGAACGGGATGTTGCCGGGCAGTAGATAGTTCGAGCGGATGATCGTGGTGTTCCGCCCGACATTGCCGGACCCGATCCAGCCCTTCTCCAGCACGGCGACGTTCGTGATCCCGTGCTCCTTGGCAAGATAGTAGGCGGTGGCGAGGCCGTGGCCGCCGCCACCCACGATGACGACGTCATAGGCTTCCCGCGGGCTCGCGTCGCGCCAGGCGGGCTTCCAGCCCTTGTGGCCGGTGAGCGCGTTCGCGGCGAGACTGAAGATCGAATACTTCATGATGGTCCAGATTCGCGCCCGATTGCGAGCGCTCGAGAGACTTGATCGGCATCATCATTTCCGTATACGACGGCTCTCGTTATGCCTCAGAGCGATATTAAATTGCCTCAGAACGACGTTCGGCGCGAAACGGCCTCAATTCCCGGCCGATCGCCGCAGGTCGTCGGCTTCCTTCTGGTGCCCGGCTTCGCGCTCATGTCCTACGCGTCGGCGATCGAGCCGTTGCGAGCGGCGAACCGGCTTGCCGGGCGGGAACTCTATGCGTGGCGCCACGTCTCCGTCGACGGCGCGGCCGTGCAAGCCTCCAACGGTCTCGGCATCCTGGCCGACCATCGGATCGGCGACGACGTGTATCTCGACGCGCTCTTCGTGTGCGCCGGCGGCAATCCCGCGCTTTTCGACCATCAGCCGACGCTCGCGTGGCTGCGCCGTCTGGCGCAAAGGGGCGTGAAGATCGGCGGCGTTTCCGGCGGCCCCTACATTCTCGCGCGGGCGGGCCTCCTGCACGGATACCGCTGCACCATCCACTGGGAGCATGTTCCGGCCTTCGTCGAGGAGTTCCCCGACCTCGAACTCACCCGCACGCTCTACGAGATCGACCGCGACCGTCTGACCTGTGCGGGCGGGATCGCGGCGCTAGACATGATGCATGTCCTCATCGAGCGCGCGCATGGACATGATCTCGCCGCGCAGGTCAGCGAATGGTTCCTGCAGACCGAGACCAGGCTGGGCAGCGGGCCGCAACGGATGAGCCTCCGCGAGCGCTACGGCGTCGCGAGCCCGCGTCTCCTGACCGCGCTGGCCTATATGGAGATGCATCTGGAAGAACCCGTCAGCCGGGACNAGCTCGCTTCCGCGGCCGGCGTCTCGGTGCGCCAGCTCGAACGGCTGTTCGCCGACCATCTGGGGNCGACGATCGGCGATCATTATCTCCGGCTAAGGCTCAAGCGGGCGCAGTCACTGCTGCGCGAAACGACCCTGCCGGTCATCGAGGTCGCCGTCGCCTGCGGCTTCGTCAGCGCCAGCCATTTCTCCCGCGCCTACAAGAGCCGGTATGGCCGCTCCCCGAAGGCGGAGCGGACATCGGTGGCCCGCAGCGNGGCCGTCGGCCGCCGGCCGGATTGACCTTGCCCCGGATACCGGGACGCGGGACGCTTTCAGCTCGCCGTCTGGAGCAGTCGGCCGAGTTCGGCGTGGATGAAATCGGGATCGGCGTCGCGAATGGTGGGCAGCCGGAACTGGGCCAGGCGGACATCGTCATGGTCCAGGGTGGCGGTGACGAGCGCCGGCAGGTTTCCGGCCCGTGCGATCTCGCGCCCGAAAGGGTNGACGATGCGCGAGCCGCCCCAGAAACGAAGCCCGCCGCGCGTTCCGCAGTGGTTCGTCATGACGATGGGCAGGCCGTAGGTGAGTGCGATGTGCCGGACCGTCACGTCCCAGCCGCCCGGATTGTCGAAATCGCCCCCGACCGCGTCGAGCGCGGAGGCGACGGGGACGAGAAGCAGACTCGCCCCCTTGAGCGCGGCAAGCCACGGGATCGCAGGGTTCCAGGCATCGGCGCAGATCAGGGTGGAGGTGACCCAGGGCGCCTTGAGGTTCACGGTCTCTATCGCCCGGCCGGGCGTGTAATGCTTTCCCTCCTGAAGCTCCCCGTAGGTCGGGAGATTGACCTTCCGGTGGATGTGCAGCACCCGGCCGCTGCCGACGATGGCCTGTGAGTTCCGGCAGGATCCGTCGTCCGTCGCCTCGATGAAGCCGAAGGAGACGAGCATGTCTCCGGCGGCTTCGGCGATCTCGGCCAGCTCGGGTGCGTCAGCCGTCCGGGCGAGCGTGCCCAGATCCGGCGTCGAGAGATAATCGGTCAGCGACAGTTCGGGGAAGAGAAGGAGATCGACGCCCTTNCCGCGGGCTTCGTCGATCGTTCGCAGATGAACGGCCAGATTGGCGGCGACGTCGCCGGGGCGGCATTCGATCTGCGCGGCGGCGACCTTGAGCATGGGCATCGGCGTGAACCCGGAAGAAGCGGAGGGGGCGTTTCCGCCCCCTCCGTTCGGTTTCCTAGATCAGGTTGTGGGACTTGAGGAAGTTCGACGCGACCTCCTCGATCGCCTTCTGGTCGACATCGACCTCGGCGTTCAGCCGGGCCATCACATTGTCGTCCAGAAGAGCCGAAAGCGCGTTCAGATGTTCGGCAAGCTCCGGATGCTGGTCCAGCGTTTCCTTGCGGATGACCGGCGCCAGCGCGTAGTTGGGGAAGTAGCCCTTATCGTCCTCGAGCACGACGAAGTCGAAGGCCGGAATGCGGCCGTCGGTCGCGAAGACGAGCCCGACCTCGACCTCGCCGTCCCGGAGCGCCTGGTAGACAAGGCCGGTATCCATCCGCACGACGTTCTCACGCCCGAACTCGAAGCCNTAGGTCTCCTGCATCGGCGAAAGCCCGTCGGACCGGGCGTAGAACTCGGCGTTGCAGGCGAATTTCAGCGTCTCGCCACCGTTGATCTTCGCCGCCAGGTCGGACAGGGTCTTGATGCCCTGCGCCTCGGAGTCGGCCCTGCGCATCGCAAGCCCGTAGGTGTTGTTGGCCTTCGACGGCTCAAGCCAGACGAGACCCTTCTCGGCGTCGAGTTCCTTCACCCGCTGATAGGTCGCCTCGGCGTCCAGCCGTTCCTCCACCTTGTTGTAGGTGATGAGCGACGTCCCGGTGTATTCCCAATAGACGTCGATCTGGCCCGCTTCCTGTGCCTGGCGAAGAGGCGCGCTGCCCAGGCCCGCGCGCTTGTCGACGGTGAAGCCCTTGGCCGAGAGAAGCTGCGCGGTCATCTCGGCCATCAGCTGCTGTTCGGTGAAGTTCTTACCGCCGACCACGACGGTCTGGGCGGAAGCCGCGGCGGCGCCGAGCGTCAGTGCCGCTGCGGCAATGAGGCCGAGCAATTTGGGCTTGAGCATGTGGAGTCCTCTTCTGTTCAACTTGGGTTGTTCGATCCCCTGTCAGCGCAGAGGGTTCACGCCTCGCGGCACGAGCCAGTACTGACCGCGGCCGACCGCGAAATCGACGAGAATGGCGAGCAGGGCGGTCGGGATCGCGCCGGCGAGAAGCATTCCCGTTTCCATCAGGTCGATCCCGGTGAAGATCAGTTCCCCGAGCCCGCCGCCCCCGATCAGGAAGGCGAGCGGCGCGGTTCCGACGTTGATCGCCAGGGCCGTCCTAATGCCGGCGAGGATGACGAAGGCCGCGTTCGGCAACTCGACCTCGACCAGGATCTGGCGCGGAGTCATCCCCATGCCCTGCGCGGCCTCTATCAGGTGCCGCGGCACGGATTGCAGACCGGCGATCGTATTCAGCAGGATCGGCAGCAGCGTTAGCACGAACAGGCCGAAGACCGCCGGCGGCGCACCGATGCCCAGAAACGACATCGCGAGCGCCAGAATGGCCAGCGTCGGGATGGTCGTGCCGAGATTGACGACCTGGGTCACCACGTTCGCGAACCGGGCGAACTGCCTGCGGGTCAACAGGACCCCGAGAGGGATGGCGACAAGAATGGCCAGCCCGCCGGAGATCGCGACCAGCCAGAGATGCTGGCGGGAAAGATAGACGATGTCGTCGAAGTGCCTCAGGATGGAGGACAGGAGGCCTGAGGACTGGCAATAGGCACCCGCCGCGAAGGCGGCTGCGAGCGCCACCCACCGAAGAGCGGACCGGGATCCCGAACGGTCCATGTCATCGATCCCGGTAGGTCGCGCCAAGCGCGTGGGTGATGCCGCGCTGCGTGATGTAGCCCTTGTAGAAGCCGTCGTCGTCGACGCAGGCAAGCCAGCTGACGTCGTGGGCGAACATCGTGGAAATCGCCGTGCGCAGGTCCTCGTTCACATTGACCGTGGCCGGAAGCTTCTCGTGGTTCTCGGCGACCAGGCCCTTCTTGTCCCGCGCCATGTCCAGCGTCACGAAGCCGCGCGCCCGACCCCGCGGGCCCACCATCACGATCGAGATGTGGCCCTTGTCCTTCATCATCGACACGGCCGTCTCCAGCGTGTCCTCGGCCCGGACGCGGGGCGGGTCCGCCATCATCACCTCGTGGACCTTGATCAGCCGGAGGCGCTTCAGGGTCCGGTCGCTGCCGACGAAATCGCTGACGAAGGTGTTCGCGGGATGCGCCAGGATGTGGTCGGGGGTGTCGTACTGGACGAGACGGCCGTTGCGGAAGATCGCGATCCGCGTCGCCATCTTCACCGCCTCGTCGATATCGTGGCTCACGAACACGACCGTCTTCTTCAGCTCCGATTGGAGCTTCATGAATTCGTTCTGGATGATCTCGCGGTTGATCGGATCGATGGCGCCGAAGGGCTCGTCCATCAGGAGCACCGGAGGGTCCGCGGCGAGCGCCCGGACGACGCCGATGCGCTGCTGCTGGCCGCCGGAAAGCTCCTTCGGGTAGCGGCGCAGGAAGATCGCCGGGTCAAGATTGACCATCTCCAGAAGCTCCGCCGCCCGCNCGCGGGACTTTTTGCGATCCCAGCCGAGGAGGTCGGGCACCACGCAGATGTTGTCCTCGACCGTCTTGTTCGGAAACAGCCCGATCTGCTGGATGACATAGCCGATCGAACGGCGCAGCGTGACCTCGTCGACCTCGTCCGTGTCGCGGCCGTCGACATAGATCTTGCCGGATGTCGGGGCGATCAGGCGGTTGATCATCTTCATGGTCGTGGTCTTCCCGCAGCCCGAGGGGCCGAGGAGAACGCAGACCTCGCCAGCCGGAACCTCGAAGGAGACCCCGTCCACGGCGGTGAACGAATCGAAGATCTTGGTGACGTGTTCGAGGCGGATCATGAGCTGGCTCGGAGACCGGGAGAGGTAAGGGCGCGCTGCAGCGCGAGGAGTGCGCAGTCGACGACGATCGCGAGCAGGCTNACGGCAAGCGCGCCCGTCAGGAGCTGCCGGATGTCGGTCTGCGAGATGCCGCGCGAAATGAAGGTTCCAAGCCCGCCCGCGCCGATATAGGTGGCGATCGCCGCGACGGCGATATTGAGGATGATGGCGTTCCTGACCCCGTTGATGATCACCGGCAGGGCGATCGGCAGTTCGACCTCGCGCAGCCTCTGGAACGTGGTCATGCCCATGCCGCGCGCGGCCTCGCGCAANGCGGGATCGACGTTCATGATCGCGGTGTAGGTGTTCCGGATGATCGGGAGCTGGGCATAGAGGACGAGCGCGACGACGGCCGGCACATACCCGATGCCGTGTCCGATGAGCCCGAGGATCGGGATCAGAATCCCGAAAAGCGCGATCGACGGGATGGTCATGATCGCGGCCGCGACGTAGAGCACGCGATCGGCCAGATGCTTGTTCTGGGCTATCAGTATTCCGATGGAGACACCGGTCACGATCGCAATCGATACCGCGAGACCGACCATCGAAACATGCTCAAGGGTCCGTTGCGCGATGACGGATATGTTCCCGATGATGAATTCGATCGTCTCCAAGCCCCTGCTCCGCCACATTCTTTTGTTGCGATGATTTTCGCGAAGGGGGTGGGATGCTCGCGTCGAAATTGCGACACGATGCCGCTGATTTCCGACCCTCCGCCCCTGGAGGCGGACCGGAGGCCGACCGGTTCGGCGCACGCGCTTCCGACGGTCTCATCCCGTAGATTCGCTTGTACCAAACAGCGAAATGGGAGGTCGAGGTGAAACCGACGGAGATCGCGACGTCCAGGATCGACCGGTCGGAATAGAGCAGCAGTTCCCGCGCCCGCTCGATGCGCAGCTCCATGTAGTGGCGCACCGGCGTGGTCGAGAGATAGCGGAGGAACAGGCGCTCGAGCTGCCGCGGGCTGAGGCCGACNCGACGGGCGATGTAGGGGAGCGGCAGCGGTTCCTCGATCTTCTGCCGCATGATGTCGATGGCGGCGCGCAGCTTGTCNGGAAGATGGGAGTGCGTCGCCTCCCTGCCGCCGCGCTGATCCTCGCGCTCGTCCCGGATGCGCTCGTGGTGGAACTGGTTGGCGACGCGGCGCGCGAGGTCCGGCCCGAAGCGGTCGGCGATCAGATGGAGCATCATGTCCATCGCCGCCGTCCCGCCGGAGCAGGTCAGCCGGTTCCGGTCGATCTCGTAGATCTTGCTCGTGCAGGAGATTTCCGGGAACTCTTCCAGGAAGGCTGGCCGGTTCTCCCAATGGATGGTGCAGCGGTATCCCGCAAGAAGGCCCGCCCTCGCCAGAAGATAGGTTCCCGTCGACAGCGCGCCGACATTGATGCTGCGGCGCGCGGCCTGGCGCAGGACAGAGAGATAGCGGCGCTCGTCGGCCGGCTCGATCCGCAGGCCCCCGCACACGAACAGGAAGTCTGCCTCCGCGAGCGCTTCCTCGTGATGGACGGCCGGGATGGGAATGCCGTTGGAGGCGCNGACGGGCGCGCCGTCGAGGCTCGCGAAGCGCCAGACGAACGCCTCNCGGTTCGTCAGCCGATTCAGCGACCGCAGCGGCTCGACGGCCGATGCGAGACTCATCATCGACAGGCCTGGGACGAGAAGGAAGACGAAGACTTCCGGTTTGGCGGGGTCGTGGGGCATCATCCGCCGATCATTTAACCGCGGAGACAAGGATTGGTTAGTCCTTATCTCCGCGGTGCCATGAGTCTAGCTCCAGGGGAAGGGGCTGGAGGAAACGGGATGGAGCTTTCCTTCCGCGTAGCGCGACTGCCGGAACGGCGCCAGCAGCGCGCTTTCCTCGCCCAGGATCTCCTGCGCGACGAGATCGCCGACACCCAGCATCTTGTAGCCGTGATTGGAGTCCGCGATCACGTAGCAGTTTTCGCGGAAGACATCGAAGACGGGGAATGAGTCGGGCGTGAAGCAGCCGATTCCGCCGGACTTCTCGTCATGGTAGAGGCCCGACTTGCCTTCGAACCGCTTGTGGCAGAACGCCAGCGCCGAGGTCCACATGTCCGCGAAGTCGGAGGAGGCGACGAATTCCGGGCTCTCCGGGCCGTAGGGATCGATCGCGACCTCGTCGACGGGCTTGTCGATCTTGTAGGGCATGGCCCCGCCCTGGACGCCGTTGAAGTGGAAATCCGGCTTGTAATAGATGCCCCAGAGCTGGTCGGTGATCAGCTTGCCGGTCCGGTCGGAGTAGAGCGGCGCGTCGGTGTCGACGTGCAGCACCGGCGGCATCTTGCCGTCATTCGTCTTCAGGAAGTCCGGCGGAACCTTCAGCACGCCTTCTTCCAGCTGCCAGAAGCGCCACATCGGCACGTCGTCGTAGATCTTCCCGTCCCGGCCCTTGATGGACACGGTCGTGGGCAGGTCCAGCATGCTCCAGAGATCGCGGATCCACGGGCCGGCGCCGACGACGACGTAATCGCACTCGATCCGGCCCTTGTCGGTCAGGACGGCCGAAACGGCGCTGCTGCCCTGGCCGAACTCGAAGCCGGTGACGCGAACGCCCTCGAAGATCCGTGCGCCCGCCTCGACTGCCTTGGCGGCGAGGGCCTTCATCGAGGCCATGTTGTTGGCGTAGCCGCCCCTCTTCTCGTGCAGGACCGAGGTGATCCCCTTTGCCTGCCAGTCGTCGAAGAAGGTCTTCATGTAGCGGGTGCAGTCGGCCTCGCCCTCGATGAATTCGGATTCGTAGCCGATCGCCTTCTGCTGCTCGTAGATCGAGGCGACGCCTTCGTGCATCACCTCCGGGCTGATCTGCATGTATCCGACCGGGTGGTAGTGGTAGGCTTCCGGATCGCTCTCCCAGACGGTCACGGAATGCGCCATCAGTTCGCGCATGGCGGGCTGGAAGTAGTTGTTCCGGATCACACCGCAGGCGATGCCGGAGGCGCCGGCTGCGATATGCGACTTGTCCACGACGATAATGTCCGCTTCGGACGAACGGCCTTTCGCCCGCAGGCGTTGCGCAAGGTGATAGGCCGTCGAAAGGCCGTGGATCCCGGCGCCGATCACGACATAACGGGCTTTGTTCGGAAGTGACATCGCTTACTCCGGAGCGCTGGTTCGATCGGTGACAGATGCGACGAAGCTTGCAGCGCCCGCCCGCCGGCTCAGGCCGGATTTCCGACATGGGTGTGCAAGAATGCGACGGCGGGCTTCAGGCATCCTCCCGGTCGCAAAGTGTCGGCGAGATGTCGGAAATCTGGGTGATCGCTACGCGAAACGGCCGATCATGTAGGGCAAATTTCACGAGTCGAGGTCGTCATCCATGATGCAGGCCATGTTACGGGAGCGTGTGGCGGAGGCGCTCGCCCAGCATCGTCCCGGGTTCAGCTTGCCCCAGGCGCTCTATGTCGATGACGACATGCACCGCGCCGATCTCGAAGCCGTGTTCGAGACCGACTGGCTCTTCGCCTGCAACGTCGCCGAGATCAAGCAGCCCGGCGACTACATCACCCTTGAAATCGGGCCGAACTCGGTCGTCGTATTGCGCGACCGGGACGGGCAGGTGAGGGCGTTCCACAACACGTGCCGGCACCGGGGCTCCCGCATCTGCCTGGAGGAGAAGGGGCGGGCGAACCGCCTGGTCTGTCCTTACCACCAATGGGTCTACGAACTCGACGGCAAACTCCTCAACGCCCGCCAGATGCCGCAGGGCTTCGACGTCTCGCAGTATCATCTGAAGCCGGCCAAGGTCGAGGTGATCTGCGGGCTCGTCTACATTTCGATCGCCGAGGATCCGCCGTCGCTCGCCCGTTTCCGTGCGGCGATCTCGCCCTATATCGCGCCGCACCAGCCGGACCGGACGAAGGTTGCCTACCAGTGCACCATCGTCGAGGAGGCCAACTGGAAGCTGGTCATCGAGAACAACCGCGAATGCTACCACTGCGCGGGCAACCATCCCGAGCTCCTGGTGAGCCTGATCGAGTTCGCCCTTCCCGACGATCCGCGTGCCACGGCGACGTTCCAGGACATCATGGGGCGGGCCGCGGCGAAGTGGGATCGCCTCGGCCTCCCGCATCGTCCGGCCGATGGCGGGAACGAGTTCCGCTGCATCCGGCTGCCGTTCAACGAGGGGGCCGTTTCCTTCACCATGGACGGGAAGCCTGCCTGCAACAAGCTTCTCGGCGACCTGACAGAACCCGACCTGGGGTCGGTCCGGATGTTCCGGGTGCCGAACAACTGGAACCACTTCCTGGCCGACCACATCATCCATTTCCGGGTTCTGCCGCTGTCCGCCAACCGGACCGCGGTCAAGACCACATGGCTCGTGCATGAGGATGCCGTCGAAGGCGTCGACTACGATGTGAAGCGGCTTACGGAGGTGTGGATCGCGACCAACGATCAGGATCGCCGCCTCGCCGAAAACAACCATCTCGGCGTCCGTTCGAAGGCGTACGAGCCGGGCCCCTACGCCCCGTCGGAATTCATGCTCAACAATTTCTCCGACTGGTACATGCGGAAGATGGCGGCCTATTGCGGGGTAGAGGCCAGGCACCTCACCGCGGCAGAGTGAGCCGATACCGAAATGAACCACGTGTCACCCGTATCCCACCCCGCCGAAAGCAGCATCGATTCGGGGATGGACACGCTCGTCTGCGTCGCCATCCGCCCGGAGACGCCGACCGTCAAGACCTTCACCTTCCAGTCGGAACACGGCGGTGCGCCGGCGTTCGAGGCCGGCCAGGCGATGACGCTCGCCGTCGAGATCGACGGGGAGCTCCTCTACCGGACATTCTCCCTGTCGTCGTCCCCGGCCCGGCGGGACGCCGTCGACGTGACCATCAAGACCCATCCTCAGGGCCGCGTCACGCGCTGGCTTCATGAGCGCTTCGAGGTCGGCATGAGGGTGCGTGCGCGGGCGCCGCGCGGCACCTTCACCATCGCCCGGCGTTCGAGCGACCGGATCGCGCTGATCTCGGCCGGCTCCGGCGCAACCCCTCTGATGTCGATGCTGCGAGCCATGGCCGATGCCGGGGCCGAAGCCGACGTCGCCTGGTTCCATTCGGCGCGGACGCCGGACGAGGTCCTGTTCGCCGACGAACTGGCGCGGCTGCAGCAGGGCTTTGGTCGGCTGTCGGTCGCCGTTACGGTTTCTCAACCCGTGCCGGGATGGTTCGGATATCGCGGGCGGGTGTCGCGGCGCCTTCTGTCCGTGGCGGTCCCCGATCTCGGTCGCCGCGACGTCTTCTGCTGCGGGCCGCAGGCCTTCATGGACGAGGTCAAGCTCATCCACGCCGCGGAAGGCGGCGACCGCGCGCGCTTCCACACCGAATCCTTCGGCCGGGGAGGAACGACGGCGAAACCGGCCGTCGAATTGCCCGCCGCGTCTCCTCTGGCTGGAGAGGCAACCTACAGGCTCCGCGTTGGCGGCAGGGAAATCCAGGTCGGCGCCGATGAAACGATCCTACAGGCGTCGCTGCGACAGGGCGTGGTCATTCCGTGCGGCTGCGGCGAGGGGATGTGCGGAACCTGCATCGTCCGCAAGTTGAGCGGGGAGGTCGTCATGGCCCATCAGGGCGGACTGTCGCCGGAGGAGGAGCAGGCAGGCCATATCCTTGCCTGTTCGACCCGGCTCCTCTCCGACGCAGAGATCGTGATCTGACGGCGGACCGGTTCCGGCACGACGCGGACGTCCCGCCACCTTCCCTTTGTCCGCCAGAAGACCATCCGATGGAAGCGTCCCTCGACTTCATCCACAAGCTCCGGTTCGAAGCGCTTCCGGACCCGGTCGTCCATCAGGCCAAGCGCGCCTTCCTCGACCTGGTCGGGGTGGCCGCCGCCGGGACGGAGACCCGGCTGTCGGAGATCGTCCGCCGTTTTGCCGTCAACAATCTGGGCGCCGGCCGGAATGGCGCCCGGATCCTGTTCGACGGGCGTCTCGCCAGCCTGTCGGGCGCGGCCTATGCCGGCGCGTCGACGATCGATTCCTTCGATGCCCATGACGGCCACAAGCTGACGAAGGGCCATGCCGGCGTCGCGATCCTCCCGGCGCTCCTGGCGCTTGCCGATCGGGCGCCGGGTATCGACGGACGGGAACTCCTGACCTCGCTGGTCCTCGGTTTCGAGATCGCGACGCGGGCCGGGATCGCACTCCATTCGAGCGTCAGCGACTATCACACCTCGGGCGCCTGGAACGCGCTGGGCGTCGCCGCGATCGGGTCCCGCGTCCTGAAACTCGACGTCACGGCGACGCGTCATGCGCTCGGCATCGCGGAATATCACGGCCCGCGCAGCCAGATGATGCGGTGCATCGACCACCCGACCATGCTCAAGGACGGTTCGGGCTGGGGCGCGCTCGCCGGAATGTCGGCGGTTCAGCTTGCGGCGGACGGATTCTCCGGCGCGCCTGCGATCACCATGGAGGCGCCGGAGCAGGCCCATCTCTGGTCCGATCTCGGCTCCCGCTGGCGCATGATGGAGCAGTATTTCAAGCTTTATCCGGTCTGCCGCTGGGCGCAGCCCGCCGTCGAGGCCGTGGCGGCCATCATGCGGCGCCACGCCGTGCAGGCAGACGCGATCGAACGTGTCGAGATCCGGACCTTCGCCGCCGGGGTCAGGCTGGGAACGAACCCCCCGCGCAGCACCGAGGAGGCGCAATACGCCCTGGGCTTTCCGGTGGCGGCGTATCTGGTGCGGGGCCGCATCGGGGCGGACGAGGTATCGGACGCAGGACTCGAGGACCCGGCGATCCTGTCCATGCTCGAGAGGATCGACCTCGCCGAAGATCCGGACCTGACCGCGCGCTTCCCGGCCGAACGGGCGGCCTCGGCCATCGTCAGGCTGCGCGACGGCACCGAATGCCGCTGCGAGCCGGTAACGGCCCAGGGCGATCCGGAAAATCCCCTGGACGACGACGCGATCGTGGCGAAGTTCCGCGACCTGGCGCGCGCGCTCGATCCCCGCCGAGCCCGCGCGATCGAAGAGGGCATCTTCGCGCTCGACGAGCGCTCGTCCGATGCCGGCCGGCTGCTGGACGCCGTGCTTTCCCCGATTGCGGCGCGCTGAGCGGACGTTCGGGCGGCCGTTGGCCGTCCGGCTCGAATGCATGAATGTGGGCAGAGGGTCCGACCGTCAGCACGGGCACGGGGGGATGCGCGCCGGCGTGCCAGGGCATCAAGAAAATCGGCCATCCCGGGCTTGACGGCTCGAAAGAACCACCGGGACAGGTTGGCTGAAATTTTGGGGGAAAATTGGTCGGAGTGAGTGGATTCGAACCACCGGCCCCTGCCTCCCGAAGACAGGAACCTATGGCTTATTCGCCATCTGTTCCCGGTATATCCCGCGTTTTGTTCACGGTTGGGAGATGTTCATCTGTAGCGTAACAGGGAAATAACGGGGAAGGGGCGACCTCACCGCAGAGCTTCCTTCGCCCGCTGCATGAAGTCCGGCGCGTGGTGTCCGTACACCCGGTCGATTGTATCCTCGCTGGTACCAGTGAACCCGGCGACCTCGCGCGTCGGGACGCCCCGCTGCAATAGCCACGTGATTGCGGTGTGCTTCAGGATGTGCGGCGACACGTCATGCAACCCGGCCTTCTCGCAGGCAGTCGCGAACGACCGTTTAATCGATCGGATTTGTTTCTTGATCGGCCGCCCCTTCTCGTCCACGCCATCCTGCTCGAACACGTATTTGCTCGTTCGCCTCCGCGCATAGCGGAGGAAGCGCAACAGACGGTCGGGGATCGGCGCCTTGACGCGCCGCTTCTTCGTCTGGGCCCGACGCATGGGATTGAAATCCGCAAGTCCACGCTCGAGGTCGAACCAGCCGCCTTCTGTGTTCGGCTGCCACTGCATGGCAAGTGCGGCTTCCTTCCTCGGCCCCATGTAGAGGCCGATCAAGATGAACAGCGGCAGGTGGTGTCTTGCTTTGGGCTCGTTCCGGGCCGCGCGGAGCAACCGCGCCGCCTCTTGCCGGGTCAGCCATCGCTCGCGTGCCCCGGGCTTCTCTGGCAGCAGCGCGACCGGATTATGGGTAATGTACCCTTCCTTGGCGCAGTACTTGAGGGCCGCGTTCAGGCATCCAAGCTCCCTCCGGTAGGTGCCGGGCTTGATGCCAAGCTTTTCCCGATGCCGCCAATAGGCCCTGCTCGTCTCGGCCTTGACCGTGGACGCCAGCTTGTCCCCCCAATAGGGCAGTAGCGCCTTGATGCAATAGCCGATCCTGGCGGAATCCTTGGCGTGCGGTGCGTGCTCCTCGCCGTAGAAGGTGAGGATTTCCCCTATCGTGATTTCATGGGGATGACGGGGGCCGTCTGGTCGTGGCGTTCGCTGGCCGAGCCATTCCGCGAACCATTGATGAGCCTGTTCGCTATCCCCTGTGCCCGAAGAACGCTCCCGCTTCTGGCCGTGCTCGTACCAGACGGCGTAGTAGACGAATGACTTGAGGCCCTTCTTGGGCCGGGCTTTGCGGCGCTTGCATTCGGGGCCGGGCGGTCCGTAGAGGATGAGTTGAGGGCCATTGCTGATACGGGGCATGGGGCGCTCGCCAGATCCAGGAACTCATGCAGATGGTCGGCACGCACAAACGCCTTGCGAGCGATTGTGGTGAGGCGCAGCCGTCCGTTCGCCGCTTCGGCGCGGAGAGAATTGGGGGTCAGCCGACCGGACGGGTCAAGCATTCTCGCCGCTTCGGCGAGTGTGTACAGCTGCGGCAGCACGCGCTCAGCCTGCATCAGCGCCTCCCTCCTTCAGCGCGGCGCGGGTGTTCCAAGCGGCTGCCGCCTGCTCATGCGTTCTGGCGCGGATCGTCATCGACAGCTTAATGAAGGCGTCATCGGCATCAGCGCAGAAGTGGCGCAGATTGACCGACGAGACTTGGCTCCTCATCCCGGTCCAGTACGTCTGCTCGTCGATACGGGTCTCGCCCGCGCCGCAGAACGGGCACGGCAGCAGGGTGTCAGTCATGGCTGTCTCCTTTCCCAGCCCCCGCCGATCTTGGCTTTCCACGGGCTGTTGCGGCTGCCCGGCATAGGGCGCTTGGCCTTGGGCTTGGCGCCGATGTGCTTTGCGCGCTGCCTGAGGGTCTTAGCGATCCACGGCACGTCTACCTTCGCCGTGTGATCCCGGTGGCAGCGGTAGTGCGCCGGGGCCATGTTGGCCTCTTCGTCCGCACCGCCCATGGCGAGAGGTGTCACGTGCGACACCTCCCATTTCTCGCCCACCTGGATCTTGGCCCCGCACATGTGGCAGCGGCCGCCGTGAGTGTCGAAAATCCTAATCCGCTGATTGCGGGTGAGAGATCGGCGCTTAGTCATCGCAGCACCGACGCGCCGTCGTAAGCCTCATCGACGGCCTTGAGCCACGCATCAGCGAGGTCCTGGCGCGCTTTGCTCATGGACTGGATGCGCTTCGCGTTGCTACTCAGGTAGGCCTTGAGGTCGTCGACGTGCTGCCGAGTGGCCCGGAGCCCGGTAACTAGGTCGTCGTACTCGGTCTGCCGTTCATCAGCGGGGGTTGCGGTCGGGACGGGCCCACCGAACAGGTCATCATCCGCCGGGGGCGGATTGCCGGCACCGTACTCAATGAGGTCGGGCAACGGGTCAGTCTCGTCGCTGACCGTTTCCTGAGCGATGCGATCGGCTTCTTCCGCGATGGCCTTCAGGCTATCCAGATGAGGATCGATCCGGGCCCGTGCCGCTTTGTCCAGCCCCCTGTAGTGCTGCCGGAGCGCTTCCATGCCGAGGCTCGCCACATCCCGGCCGACCGCCAGCATCCTTTCCGTCTCCCGGTCGATTGCCTGACCGCCTTCGACCCAGGCGCGCACGGCCTCTCCGGTCGCCACGCCGATCATGTCGCCGTCCTGGAGCGCCCCGACGAGCGGCTTGGGCAGCTTCACCCAGCGGGCCTTGTGGTCCTCGCCGATCACGGCCGATAGCGTCATCTCGTAGATGAACCGCTTCTCCTGCTCGGGCACGAGCTCGGCGCTCTCCGCGAACTGCTGCTTGCCTCGGTCATCCTTGTAGGCGACGAGCTTGTAATCGGCCCGCAGGCAGCAGATGACGTGGCACTGGGCGAGGAGGAGGCGGTTCACGAGCCGGCGATGGCTGGCCTTGACCTTGCCCCACGCGAGAGGGCCTAGGCGTCCGGTCGGGTCCAGGGCCTCCGCTTGCTCGAGACAGCCGCCGATCCCCGACCACTCGTGAGACATGCTGTCGATCACGATCACGTCGGCGCCGGCACGCTCGGCGGCCTCGATCGCCTTCACGTAGGATTCCGCGGTGAACGGCGGGTAGAGGTGCCCGACCTGATATGGCCCGGC